>Ga0123357_10010281_pt1 | contig 11884 bp, 7 predicted proteins | sample TergutEmb28metaG_FD_89873 | JGI IMG/M metagenome (GOLD analysis project Ga0123357, IMG submission 89873) | Embiratermes neotenicus P4 segment gut microbial communities from Petit-Saut dam, French Guiana - Emb289 P4 | ecosystem: Host-associated > Arthropoda: Insects > Digestive system > Gut ...
AACATTTAAAATTCATACAAACATGGCAGATTTAAAAGCTTTTGCTGAACAATTAGTAAACTTAACCGTAAAGGAAGTAAACGAACTTGCTGAAATATTAAAATCGGAATATGGTATCGAACCAGCTGCTGCAGCCGTTGCTGTTGCTGCCGGTCCAGCTGCTGCTCCTGCAGAAGAAAAAGTAGAAAAATCATCATTTGATGTAATTCTTAAAAGCATAGGTCCAAACAAATTGGCAATCGTTAAAGCAGTTAAAGAATTGACAGGTCTTGGTTTGAAAGAAGCGAAAGATATCGTTGACAGCGCTCCGTCGCCTATTAAAGAAGGCGCTACTAAAGACGAAGCTGAAACATTAAAGAAATCGTTGGAAGAAGCCGGAGCTGAAGTTGAACTTAAATAAGCTTGCTCAATTCTCGTGATGAAGAGAGTGAAAATAATGGAAGAAATGAAAAAACCGCTTTTCGTTCCTTTCATTATTTTCGTTGTCTTTATTCCTTTCATTATTTCATTTAATTAAAGCTTCAAATTCCGTCTCAATGTCATCAACAATAAATAAACAAAGAATCAATTTTGCTTCGATAAAGAAACCGCTTGATTATCCGGATTTTCTCGAAGTACAACTTAAGTCGTTTCAAGACTTTTTGCAATTAGATACTCCTCCGGAAAAGAGAAAAAATGAGGGATTATATAAGGTGTTTGCAGAAAATTTTCCGATCGCAGACACAAGAAATAATTTTGTCCTTGAATTTCTGGATTACTATATTGATCCGCCCCGTTACACCATTGAAGAATGTATCGAGCGGGGATTGACCTATAGCGTTCCATTAAAAGCAAAGTTAAAACTTTATTGTACGGACGTCGATCATGAAGATTTCGATACCGTTGTCCAAGACGTTTATTTGGGTCCTATACCCTATATGACGGAAAAAGGAACATTTGTAATTAACGGAGCTGAACGCGTAGTCGTCTCTCAATTGCATCGTTCTCCTGGTGTATTCTTCGGACAAAGCATACATTCCAACGGGACAAAACTGTATTCCGCCCGGATCATTCCTTTCAAAGGTTCCTGGATCGAATTTGCGACCGATATAAATAATGTGATGTATGCCTATATCGACCGAAAAAAGAAATTGCCTGTTACTACGCTATTAAGAGCTATTGGCTTTGAAAGCGACAAAGATATATTGGAAATATTCAATTTGGCGGAAGAGATCAGAGTAAACAAAACGAATCTCCATAAAGCTGTCGGACGAAAATTAGCCGCCCGCGTTTTGAAAACCTGGGTGGAAGATTTTGTGGATGAAGATACGGGCGAAGTAGTATCTATTGAACGAAACGAAGTGTTAATCGATCGTGAAGTTGTGATCGAAGCGCGCCATGTCGATGAAATCATCGACTCCGGCGTTCAAACGGTACTCTTGCACAGGGAAGATCAGAACCTGTCGGACTATGCAATTATCTACAATACCTTACAAAAAGATCCGAGCAATTCCGAACGCGACGCTGTCGTATATATCTACCGACAATTGCGAAATGCCGATCCTGCCGATGATGCAAGTGCGCGGGAAGTTATTCAGAATTTGTTCTTCTCCGAAAAAAGATACGACTTGGGAGAAGTGGGACGTTACCGTATCAATAAGAAATTGAACTTAACGACCTCCATTGAAGTAAAAGTTCTGACAAAAGAAGATATTATCGAGATTATCAAGTATTTAATTGAACTGATTAACTCGAAAGCCAATGTGGACGACATCGACCACTTGAGTAACCGCCGTGTACGTACGGTTGGCGAACAACTCTATAATCAATTCGGAATCGGATTGGCGCGTATGGCGCGTACGATTCGTGAACGGATGAATGTCCGTGATAACGAAGTATTTACACCGATCGACCTGATTAATGCAAAAACTATTTCGTCCGTAGTTAATTCTTTCTTTGGGACGAATGCCCTGTCGCAATTCATGGATCAAACGAATCCGCTGGCCGAGATTACGCACAAACGCCGCATGTCGGCTTTAGGCCCCGGCGGTTTATCACGCGAACGGGCGGGTTTTGAAGTTCGCGACGTACACTATACGCACTACGGACGTCTCTGTCCGATTGAAACCCCTGAAGGGCCGAACATCGGTTTGATTTCTTCCCTTTGCGTATATGCAAAAATTAATGATTTAGGTTTTATTGAAACCCCTTACCGGAAAGTCGAAAATAAAACCGTAGATCTGGATGCGGAAGGAATTGTTTATTTGACTGCGGAAGAAGAAGAAGGCAAAATCATTGCGCAAGGAAATGCACCCTTAAATAATGAGGGAGATTTTGTCAGTAACCGTATTAAATCGCGGCAAGATGCCGATTATCCGATTGTTCCTCCGGAAGAGGTGGAATTGATGGATGTTTCTCCAACTCAAATCGCTTCGATTGCCGCTTCGTTGATTCCTTTTCTGGAACATGACGATGCCAACCGCGCTTTGATGGGGTCGAACATGATGCGTCAAGCGGTTCCTTTATTGAATCCGGAAGCGCCGATTGTTGGAACAGGAATTGAAAATCAATTAATTAAGGATTCCCGTACACAAATTACCGCAGAAGGAAACGGAACGGTTATTTTTGTAGATGCAACACGTGTCGATATCGAATACGACCGGACGGAAGAAGAAGAATTTGTCAGTTTTGATTCGGCGATAAAATCCTATATAATACCTAAGTTCAGGAAAACCAATCAAAACACAACCATAGATTTACGCCCTGTTGTTAAAAAGGGCGAGCGGGTAGAAAAGAATCAAATTTTGACGGAAGGCTTTTGCACCGAAAACGGAGAATTAGCATTGGGGAAAAATTTGAAAGTCGCTTTCATGCCTTGGAAAGGATACAATTTCGAGGATGCGATTGTTATCAGCGAACGCGTGGTGAGGGAAGATATTTTTACTTCCGTACACGTTGACGAATACATTCTTGAAGTGCGTGAAACAAAACGGGGAGCGGAAGAATTAACATCCGACATACCGAACGTAAGTGAAGATGCAACCCGCGATTTGGATGAAAATGGAATTATCCGTCTGGGCGCTCGTGTAGAACCGGGCGATATCCTGATCGGTAAAATTACGCCGAAAGGCGAATCGGATCCCTCGCCGGAAGAAAAATTGCTTCGCGCTATTTTCGGCGAAAAAGCCGGCGATGTAAAAGACGCTTCATTAAAGGCTTCTCCGTCGTTAAACGGAGTCGTAATCGGGAAAAATCTTTTCTCAAAAGCCGGAGTCAAACAGAAAAAAACAAAACTGAGCGATAAAGCAAAATTGCCGCATTTAGACGATGTATTCGATGAAAAAGTGAATGTCTTAAGGGGTATATTAATTGATAAACTGGTAAAACTCACGGAAGGCAAAACTTCGCAAGGCGTCAAAGATTTCATGAATGTCGAACTGATTTCCAGAGGAGTAAAATTCACGAGAGAAGATTTAATGAAGATTGATTACGCAACCGTTCAGGTTTCGAAATGGACGTCGGATGTTTCGAAGAATGAAATGATACGCGACATAATCGTCAATTACTTAAAAAAATACAAAGAATTAGACGCCGAATTAAGACGGCAGAAATTTGATTATACGATTGGAGATGAACTTCCTTCCGGAATTGTTCAGATGGCGAAAGTGTATATCGCTAAAAAACGAAAACTGCAAGTTGGAGATAAAATGGCCGGACGTCACGGAAACAAAGGGATTGTTTCGCGTATTGTTCGTGACGAAGATATGCCTTTCCTTGCCGACGGTTCAACCGTTGATATTGTTTTAAATCCGTTGGGAGTGCCTTCCCGTATGAATTTGGGACAAATATTCGAAACGGTTTTGGGATGGGCAGGACATAATATAGGTGTGAAATTTTCTACGCCTATTTTTGACGGCGCTTCTTTAGACGATTTGAATAACTGGACGGACAAAGCCGACGTTCCGCGATATGGTAAGACTTATTTGTATGACGGTGGTACAGGAGAACGTTTCGATCAACCGGCAACGGTGGGAATGATTTACATGCTGAAATTAGGCCACATGGTGGACGATAAAATGCACGCACGCTCTATCGGACCGTATTCTTTGATCACACAGCAACCTTTAGGCGGTAAAGCGCAATTCGGGGGACAACGGTTTGGAGAAATGGAAGTCTGGGCTTTGGAAGCTTTCGGCGCTTCGTATATTCTTCAAGAAATCCTGACAATCAAGTCTGACGACGTAGTCGGTCGTTCCAGAGCTTATGAAGCAATTGTAAAAGGAGATCAGATGCCAATTCCCGGAATACCGGAGTCATTGAATGTATTGTTACATGAAATGAGAGGTTTAGGATTAAGTATCACATTAGAATAACTTTGTAGAATTATGGCTTTCAGAAAAGAAATCAAGACAAAAAATAATTTTTCCAAAATAACAATTGGCTTAGCTTCTCCCGATGAAATATTGGGACAATCCAGCGGGGAAGTACTGAAGCCCGAAACAATCAATTACCGGACTTACAAGCCTGAACGAGACGGTTTGTTCTGCGAACGAATTTTCGGGCCTGTTAAGGATTACGAGTGTCATTGCGGTAAATACAAACGCATTCGTTACAAGGGAATTGTTTGTGACCGTTGCGGAGTGGAAGTGACCGAGAAAAAGGTGCGCCGCGAACGAATGGGACACATTCATTTAGTCGTGCCGGTAGCGCATATCTGGTATTTCCGTTCGTTACCGAATAAAATCGGTTATTTGCTGGGATTACCGACTAAAAAATTGGATTCGGTCATTTATTATGAACGCTATGTTGTAATCCAACCCGGAGTGGTAACAGACAGGAATATTTATGACTTGCTGTCGGAAGAAGAATATTTGGATATTATTGATAATCTTCCGAAAAACAATCAATTATTAGAAGATAGCGATCCCAATAAGTTTATAGCCAAAATGGGAGCTGAAGCTATTTACGACTTGTTGGAAAAATTGGATCTGGATGCTTTATCCTACGATTTACGCCACAAGGCAAGCAACGACGCTTCTCAACAACGCAAGAGCGAAGCGTTGAAACGGCTTCAGGTAGTTGAATCTTTCCGTCAATCGAAAGGGAAAAACCGTCCCGAATGGATGATTGTCAAAGTAGTTCCGGTTATTCCGCCCGAATTGCGTCCGTTAGTGCCTTTGGATGGCGGTCGTTTTGCAACATCCGATTTGAACGATTTATACCGCAGGGTAATCATTCGCAACAATCGTCTGAAACGCTTAATCGACATTAAAGCGCCCGAAGTGATTCTGCGAAACGAAAAACGCATGCTTCAGGAAGCTGTCGATTCTCTGTTCGACAACTCCCGTAAGTCCAGCGCTGTCAAGACAGATGCGAATCGTCCGCTGAAATCATTGTCCGACAGTTTGAAAGGGAAGCAGGGACGTTTCCGCCAAAACTTGCTGGGTAAACGTGTGGACTATTCGGCGCGTTCGGTAATCGTAGTAGGCCCGGAACTGAAAATGCACGAATGCGGCATTCCTAAAAATATGGCTGCCGAGCTTTATAAACCTTTTATCATTCGTAAATTGATTGATAGGGGAATCGTAAAAACGGTGAAATCGGCAAAGAAAATTGTAGATCGGAAAGAACCGGTCGTTTGGGATATCCTGGAATATGTAATGAAAGGACATCCTGTTTTGCTGAACCGCGCCCCTACCTTGCACCGGTTGGGTATTCAGGCATTTCAACCTAAATTGATCGAAGGCAAGGCAATTCAATTGCATCCCCTTTCCTGTACGGCATTTAATGCAGATTTCGACGGCGACCAAATGGCTGTGCATCTGCCGCTTGGAAATGAAGCGATATTGGAAGCGCAGATGTTGATGCTGGCTTCGCATAATATATTGAATCCGGCGAACGGAGCGCCGATTACCGTTCCTTCTCAGGACATGGTGTTGGGATTATATTACATCACCCGTCTTCGTCAAGGCGCTAAAGGCGAAGGATTAAAATTCTATGGCCCTGAAGAAGCCGTTATCGCTTATAACGAAAACAAAGTAGATATTCATGCGCCTATCTGGATTTTTGTAGATGATGTTCAGGATGGCGAACCTGTCAACCATTTTATTGAAACATCGATCGGGCGGGTAATCGTAAACGAAGTCGTTCCGAAGGAAGTGGGTTTCATCAATGAAGTTCTCTCTAAAAAATCGTTGCGCGACATCATCGGTAAAGTCATTAAAACCTGCGGCGTTGCAAGAACCGCTCAATTCCTTGATGATATAAAGGATTTGGGATATACGATGGCTTTCAAAGGCGGTTTGTCGTTCAACCTGGACGATGTCATTATTCCGAAGGAAAAAGAAGAGTTGGTTCAGGATGGTTACGACGAGGTGGAACAAATCATGAACAATTATAACATGGGGTTCATTACGTATAATGAACGTTATAACCAGATTATTGATATTTGGACACACGTAAATTCACGTTTGTCCGACATCTTGATGAAGCAATTGCGCGAAGACGATCAAGGATTTAATTCTGTTTTCATGATGCTGGAATCAGGCGCCCGTGGTTCGAAAGAACAGATTCGCCAGTTGTCCGGTATGCGCGGATTGATGGCGAAACCGCAAAAGAGCGGCGCTGAGGGCGGGCAAATCATTGAAAACCCGATTCTCTCGAATTTCAAAGAAGGATTGTCGGTGCTGGAATACTTCATTTCTACGCACGGCGCTCGTAAAGGATTGGCGGATACGGCTTTGAAAACTGCCGACGCCGGTTATCTGACTCGCCGTCTGGTGGATGTTTCTCACGATGTGATCATCAATGAAGAAGACTGCGGAACCTTGCGCGGATTGGTCGCTACCGAATTGAAAAATAATGAAGATGTCGTTGCATCGCTTTACGAACGTATTTTGGGACGGGTTTCCGTTCACGATATCCAACATCCGATTACGGGCGAAATTATTGTTCGCACAGGGGAAGAGATTACGGAAGATATAGCTGAAATTATCGAAAATTCCCCGATTGAACGTGTTGAGATTCGCTCGGTGTTGACTTGCGAATCCAAAAAAGGAGTTTGCGCCAAATGCTACGGACGTAATTTAGCTACCGGACAAATGGTTCAACGAGGCGAGGCGGTAGGCGTTATTGCCGCACAGTCAATCGGCGAGCCGGGAACGCAGCTGACGTTGCGTACTTTCCACGTGGGTGGTATTGCATCGAATATTGCAACCGAAAATAATGTTACTTCCAAATACGACGGTATCCTCGAAATAGATGAAATCCGTACGGTGACTATTTCTGATGATACGCCAACTCCTTATCAGATAGTTATCAGTCGTTTGTCGGAATTACGCATTGTTGATCCGCATACAAAAATCATCCTGTCTTCGCATAATATTCCTTATGCGGCAAAATTATTCTTCAAGAGTGGGGATGAAATCCATAAAGGCGATTTGATTATCGAATGGGATCCGTTCAATGCGGTAATCGTATCGGAAGTACCCGGTAATATCCATTTTGAGAATTTAATTGAAAATACTACTTTCAAAGTAGAATATGATGATACGACCGGTTTGCGGGAGAAGATTATCATGGAATCCAGGGACAGGACGAGGATTCCTACTGCGCACATCTTGGGTGAAAAAGAGGTTATAATGAAAACCTACAGCTTACCTTTGGGCGCTCACATCGTGAAAGAAGAAGGAGATGGAATCAAGATGGGCGAAGTGCTGGTTAAAATTCCGCGTGCAGTGGGTAAAACCGGCGATATCACCGGTGGTCTTCCGCGTGTAACCGAATTGTTTGAGGCAAGAAACCCGTCCAATCCGGCGGTTGTTTCCGAAATTGACGGAGAAATTACTTTCGGTAAAATCAAACGGGGAAATCGCGAAGTGATAGTTACCTCCAAATCAGGAGAATATAAAACCTATTTGGTTCCGTTGAACAAACAAACGCTGGTACAGGAAAACGATTATGTACGTGCCGGAACGCCGCTGTCAGACGGAGCGATAACTCCTTCCGACATCCTGGCGATCAATGGCCCAACGGCTGTTCAGGAATATATTGTGAATGAAGTTCAGGATGTTTATCGTTTACAGGGTGTTAAGATTAACGATAAGCACTTTGAAGTGATTGTCCGCCAAATGATGCGCAAAGTAGAAATTGTTGAACCGGGCGACAGTCGTTTCCTTGAACAACAATTAGTTGACAAGCAAGACGTGATGGAAGAAAACGACCGTATCTGGAGTAAAAAAGTCGTCATGGATGCGGGGGATTCTCCCAATCTGAAGCCGGGACAAATTGTTACTGCGCGTAAGCTGCGTGATGAAAATTCGGCATTGAAACGCCGCGATATGAAGTTGGTAGAAACGCGCGATGCAGTTCCTGCTACGGCAAATCAGGTGCTTCAGGGAATCACGAGAGCTGCCTTGCAAACAACCAGTTTCATGTCGGCAGCATCCTTCCAGGAAACAACCAAAGTATTGAACGAAGCCGCTATCAACGGAAAAATCGACAAGTTGGAAGGAATGAAAGAAAATGTCATTTGCGGTCATTTGATACCAGCAGGCACCGGCTTGAAAGAATACGATAAGATTATTGTTGGCAGTAGAATGGATTTTGAAAAAATACAAGCTACTCCAGGCCGTTCCAGAAGTTTCGCTACTATGACGGCGGCAATGGTGGAGGAGGAAGACTGAAAGAATATTTACTTACGTAAAAGTAAGTAAATATTTGAAATCTTTATCCTTTCGCCAATTCTGTAATTTGCTGATAGACAGTCCGAAGCATCTCTATCTGATGAGCATCGGTCGTTTTTGTGATGAGTATCGAATTTCTTATCTTCGAATCAATCCACCGCTTCTGCATATCGCCCATCAATTGATTGTTCCTTACAACTACCGGACTTTCAGGGTATATCCAGAATTGCAACAATGATTCGCCGTCGTACTCAAAAGAAACCAGATTCGATTCAAGGTTAAAAAGCGAATAGTAAAAAACAAAATCGGAACCTGAGCGGCTCTTCCCGTTGCGCAGCAGATTCTCGTACATCTCTAACAATACAAACAGCTCTGCCTGCAAGAGCTGTAAATCTTCGACGGAAAAAAATTGTAGTTGGCGATAATATTGTATCTTTTTGATTATATTGGAATACAGCATGCTGTCAACAATACAGGTAATATTATTCAGCCGGCTAAAACAGGCAGTCGCCTTATCGTGTAAATCGTTGATTATCGACGGAATCTCAATATCTGAATACCGCGTACTAATCAGCGGAATCTTCCCTGTCGAATACATGTAGTGGCAATACTCTAATTTGAACAGCGACTTATAAGGCAATAACCGAAAAGGTATCCTGTTCACGGTCGCTGTGATTTTCACAGTTTTGGAAACAAGCAGTTTTTCCATAAACTTAACATCATCCCGAAGCAAATCGGAATAAATATCCACCGGTTTCTGTTCGATATTAAAATCCTTGTTCAGAAGGTAGTTGCCTCCTGATTTCACTTCAAGCAGTTCATCAATCGAAAGGTTGAAATGTTTTGCAACGGCAATAACTTCTTCAATTGAAAACGGTATTTGATTTCTGATTCGCCGGTAAGCTGTTTCTTTGCTCATTGAAAACATTCGCGTCAGAAAATCCACCGGATTTTTATCTTCTGGAGATTGTTTGATTATCTCTTTTATTATTTTTGTGTTATAGTTTTGCATAAGTTTTTTTAGTTATGAGTTATAATTTACGAAATATTGGTTTATACGGTTTTTAATCAGATTCCTCTCACTCCGTTCGGAATGACACTTCGCCTTGTTAGGACGAGACAAGATGGTGTATGCACTCTCTGCCACTACACAAAATACTGTGCAGAAATATGGTTGTTTGTAATATAGCGAATTAAATAAATATCCGCCTTTTGCTGAAAAAATATGTACCAGCTTGTATTAGCATTCGCTTTGTAAATAAAATAAAACATATTTTTCCCGTATTTTATAAAATGATCGGGAGCCTTGCGTTTATGAACTGTTGCAATAGAACTTTCGATATATTGCCGTATCTTGAAAACGTAATTCATTGCTTGATCCGGAAAAGAAAAATAACCGTTACTATACAGCAGTTCAATAAGTTCAAAGAGATATATTTCAACTTCCGGCAAGTAATGCACTTCCATTTTCAAACATTTTATTTATTCTGACCGAAAGGCGATTTATTAATTCATCGCCCGAAATGGATCTTTTCAAGTCGCGATCAAATTCATCTTCCCAGTCTGTCAAACGGAAAACACCTGTGGAGAGCAAATCGTTGATGATTTGTCTAACCGCCAAATTTTGTGAGTCGTATTCTATTGTTAATGTTTCCATAAATAAATTTGTTTTTAACTTGGTTATGCAAAGTTAAGAAATTATTTTAAATATGATTATATTTTTCCGTATAAACCAATATGTCAAAGAGCGTGGGTTATCCTTCTATACATTTCGACACCGATTCGTTTGGAATAGACAATGTGATAGAGGCCATCATTTTAACTATAGTGAGATATGGTCACACTTATTTGGCAACACATCGGACACTAGTTCCGCTTGCCGCGAAGGAGGTGTTGCCTGGATAGAGAACATTAGAATAAAAGGTCAAGCTGCAGCCGGCATTAGTACCAGCCATATTGCTACACCAATAGGAACCTTCGCCGCTCGAACCTTCGAGTGCACCATTATTTTGGTTACGCACCCCAGCAGCAGGCAGGAAGAGCGTAGGTTCGCTACTGCCTGAAGGAGTTATCAACCAGCCTTTGGTATTAGATGCAATGCTCCATACCCATTTATTACCGGATGTAACGGTAGTACCACCGGAAGCAGGCGGATATATAGGACTATTGTTACCACTCGCAATACCCATCCATTCTGTGAAGATAGGAAGGCGCCAACCGGAAGGGCAAGGATCGTTCATTCTGCTGGTTGACCAAAGGCTGGCGTCCTGAGGACTGCACCAAGTGGTAGCAGCAAATATATACTTGCCAATGGTATCACCGATAGCCTGTCCGTTAGTATCGAAGGTTGTAATAGGGCCTGCTACACCTGCAGAAGTGCGTAATTGATGTCCGTCAGCTCGCCGGCCCCATTGATACAAGCTACCGTAAACAGTGGAGTCGGTCGTATTACCTGTGTTGGGGTTGGGCATGTAAGCCATTTGATCAGCTATTGACATGTCTTTTGCGCCAAGATTATAACACATAAAGGTAAGCCAGCCGCCGGAAACCGTTCTGACAGAGCAACCGCTAATAACTGTAATGTCCAATGTACTTACAAGTTTTGAGTCGCAATTGTTGATAGTTGCTACGGAGATTGTTCCGGCGAGGTTAGGTATGGAGGCGGTAGAACTTGCATCAATCGTGATGCGGTTGGTTCCTTGCCCTCCTGTTATTGTCCCTACAGCTGTGGGTACTGTCCACGTATAAGTTGTTGCACCCGATACGGGAGGAACATAATAAGTCAAAGCGGTAGCGTCTTTTTGTACAACAGTATTTCCGATTATCGCGCCTAATTGAGGAACTGTAATTGAGCCGGTAGCCGTACCGCTTCCTCCGGTTAATACTACGATATAATTACCGCTTGTCGCCGGCGTACCGCTGATGGTTACAACACCTGCATTCCAACTGCCGGTTACCCCTGCTGGCAAACCGATAACCGTTGCACCGATTGCGCCTGTGATAGAATAAGTTATAGGTGTGATGGCAGTTCCAGGACATACGGTTTGAGCATCCGTACCGATTCCTGAAGTTAAGCTAATGTTGTTTGTCAGCAAATTAGGAGAGGTGTTGTTGCAAAGGTCTATCCACTTGCCATCCGACCAAAACTCGACACAATCGATGTCGGTGTTGTAGATAACTAAGCCGCCGGCTTCCGTCGAATCGGAAGTCAACATGAGCGC
>Ga0123357_10010283_pt1 | contig 11884 bp, 6 predicted proteins | sample TergutEmb28metaG_FD_89873 | JGI IMG/M metagenome (GOLD analysis project Ga0123357, IMG submission 89873) | Embiratermes neotenicus P4 segment gut microbial communities from Petit-Saut dam, French Guiana - Emb289 P4 | ecosystem: Host-associated > Arthropoda: Insects > Digestive system > Gut ...
AACTCCAACACACATCGAACCAAGAACAATACGACCAGTGTGGTAATTCAACAGAATAGTCGCAAGCTCCTGATGATGGATATATTAATGTCCGAAACATGTTGAGCACATAAGAAGTGAAATGAAATAGTGACATCAATTTGGTCTTTTATTCTTCAACTTGTAGTTCCTTTTGTGTTTTACCGAATTCAAGTGCCATGAGGGCGCCTAAATTCTACAGGACTCGTGGTGATCAAAGTGCTTATTGAACACACCAGCTCGTAGCATAAATTCTATTGCGTTATTTCTCCTTTACACAATCACGAACGGGGAGTTTTAATGCATCAGGTAGCATTTAACGTCTTCACGGATATGAATGTGCATATCGAATCTTGTGGGACATAAATATTTTATCTTTAGAGATAAAATGTATTGATAATCCAACTCCCTCTGTCTTCGTGAAAAAAGAAATGTGCACAGTGCCTCCCACAATTCTCCCATGTAAGACGTATTAATCAAATCACAAGGCGTAACACTCAAAAGGTGTCAATTTTCTGCGGAGTCTTTCTGTCTTTGATCCAATACCTCTTCCTCACATAACAATCATCAAATTATTTCGGTTTTTCAACCAAACATATTTTCAATACATTCCCTCTTAGATTAATCGCGCTATTTTTTAAACCACAATCTTTTAGTTTCCATCCTGGTCCTTAAGCCATGGATTATTTTTTCGCCATAATTTAGTCTCCCTATTCTTTGTGCGACATTTCTGGACTGCTTCCCCCCCATAAGACGCTTTATAATATTATTCCCACAATTTGAGCATGTGTATTTTGTATTCAATGACGGTTCCATTCAAGTCTTCCGACACTTTTCGGTGCCGCAACGCCCAAATTCGCGCCTAAGCCGCCCGCCTCACCGTTTCTACACATAGACCACATACAGACACAGCCCACATTCGGCAGAACTCTTCTGAACGAGTGATCAGATCGTCGCAGAGGCCGCTACCTGCACAACACACAACTAATAAAAGAGATAGACATCCATGCCTTAAACGGGATTCAAACCAATGATCCCAGGATTCAAGGGCCCTCAGGTCTACGCCTCATACCGCACGGCCACCGGCATCGGCCCTCTGCCGATATAACACCGAATTTTACCTCCTCGAAGAACAAACATTTTAACTAAGGCGTCAATTCAAAGAATAAACGTAACAATACCGTAAAGCATGTGGCATTGTTCAAATATTTCAAGGTTTAAAGTAAGGAATAAAATTCAGTGACATTTTACGAAATATTAAGATTTCATAATTTTCATATACGTACGAATTAACTTGGGTAAAAATGCATGTTTATGTTCTTTTACGATGATAGTTTTCACTTCTGAAATAATTCATAAAGATTTACAAGAATGTTAAACAACTACCAACACGGAAATTGAAAGAATATTTAGATAAAAGACAACTGTTACATGTCTAAGGGTTATTTGTATATACGTACAAGTGAATATATTTACTGTTAAAAGACGTACTGACAATATGTGCAAAAATTTGTTCAGTAATACTATAGCTATATATGAAAAAATTACTTCAAACACAATTTAGCATTTAGATCATAAGGTTAGTAATATGCTTCACATTCCATTAGAGAACTGTATTTTGATGTTAAATGCCAAAAAAAAGTACTAGAGCTTAAAGCGATTTTTCAATATGCACGGCTTTAAATTCGTAAAGAATATACCTGCTATATTGAAAGAGAACGACTTTTATTTCCTCTTGAAACTAGTTGGCAGAATAAGCCCGAAATGATTTGTCGAATATTAAACATACATTTTAATAACATTACTAATCGTGGACGTTTATTGTGAATTTGTAAATTTGACATACAACTGACTACGGACCAAAAGACGTCACTCATTTACAATCTGATTGCAGCAACAGTAAAAACCAAAAAAGATAATAGGCAATTATTTCCTTCCTATCAAACCAACTCACAGATATAGGACTACTGGCAAGCCGCCCAGCGCGCTTTAAAACCGAAACGTTTGAACAAACCATCAATCTTACAGACAGTAAATTAGTTATCAGTCACGCTGCAAGCCTGATACCAACTAAGCTACCAAATCAATCAGTCAATTAATGTGCTGTGTAGAATACTTTAAGCTGAAGATCAGTCCATCTCTTACTCAGACCCTCAGTCAATTCAGATACCAACCTCGTCCTACCAACTCTGAATCCCCACTTGGAAGCCTCTACTGTTGCTGTGTTGCTATTTAGCATTCCATCTTCGATTCCGAACTCAGGGGGTTCTGCCTCGAATTGCTCATTAAATTAGTGTGTGGTGCTACATTGCAGTGCCGAAGAGAAAGACAGAGCTCGCCCGCTGTCCAGGGCTGTGGTCAAGTTCCAATGTGTACCGCCTGGATAACAAGGCAAGGAAACTCCTCCAAATTGTATTATTAGAAGAATGGAATTATCGTGGTTATTGCAAGATATAATTAAATCCATTATGTACGATCTTTCTCGAAAAGAAGTGGTTCAATAAGAAGGTCAAGAAATTTCCCAATTTTTATGGAAGATGAAAATTCATTATCAAACTAACAGAAGCGAGGTGTTGATCCTATACACAGCCAGATGAAGCCAGTCAAAATATTTACACCATATTAGGGATCCGTTTTAATACTATCCTCTCGTGTTCATAGAGGATAATCAATTTCTGACCTGGAAATTATCGAGTAGAATTTTAAATTTTTGATTCAGCGCCCTTCTCTTACATTCCTGACGAACTGAAGACCAATAAATTAACTGCCAATTTGTGTGTAGGTTATAAGAAGAAAAAGAATACAATAGTTGTCTTCATTAAAAACTTATATAATTTTCTGGACCATTGTAATCCAACATTTCTCTAAAATCGCACATTTAAAAATTTATTATCGATTTTTTCCAACCAATATTTTGCTCTTTTAGGGCAGGTTGTCAAATTTCATACACACTTACAACCACACGTACACCTATGGGTTTGTACGTTAAAATCTGCGAGTTCCAATTAGATTATTGGAAAGAAAATTTTCTGAACACATCTGTACTTAGTTTCTTCATAAAAATTGCATCAACTTTATACAGACTTTTATAGGTACCTGAATTAATTTTATGCCAATTACCAAATGATTTTTTAACTGTGGTAAATTTGAGATATTATTGATGGTGTTGCCGAAACTTCAAGTCTTCTAGGATGTTACGGCGCGTCGACTGCTAAAGGAGTTTCGACGTCTCGAAAGATAGCAAAGCCTTAACCTTTCCAGACTGTCTCTCGTTCATGATTTAGGAAATGTATACCTTCGAAATGTTGGTACCAATTTACCAGTAGAATTTGCGTAACATCCACTGATTCATAAATTGTAATTGTATTTCAATAAAGATATACTTTTGACGTCATTTACGATAACCGGCCACGATGGATCCATTTGTCATAATATTTTACACTTCACACTGACTCACTTAGTTGGTTCAAACTTCACCCTAACACTGGCTGCTGAGTTGAACCCAAGTGTTAAAAGGTAACGTGATCCCATCACAGGCCCGGTGTGGCCCAGAGGGTGGGTAGAGGTATAGCTGTACTCTTCCATGACTGCGGCACTAGAAGGAGTGAGTGATCAGCAACACGCCCCGGCCGCACTTTACCCCTGGGAAGAGCCGGTACCCATTGTACAGGAGGCTGGGTGGGCCCCAGGGCCGGTCTGGAAGGGCGGTAAATCTCGTCCCCACCGGGATTCGATCTCGAATCGTCCAGCCCGTAGTCAGTCACTATACCGTCTGAGCTACCCGGCTCACTAACCCAAGTGTTAGGGACAGAATCTTTCTTCAGAAACTGAGAGTTCAAGTGACCGGTACTGTGTTATGGTATCACTAATTTTGTAAGGACGGAAATTATTCCGAATGAGTCCAACCCAACCCTGAAGTTCGTAAAATTTCTGTACATGAATGTGACCTCTACCAAGACATAAGTGGACGCCTTACGTGTAAATCTCTGTTGAAGTTTTGCAAACAAATTTTCGTTATTGCCTTCATGCGTGCTCAAGAGAGGAGTTCTGCAATATTATCTACTGTAATACATTTTTAATTTCGGATTTACGAAGGTGTGCCGCCCCCCGAATTAGACGGTGAGCAGTAAAAGTAGGAAGGAATGTTTTCTGAGAGGCAGTATGTAATTCAGCAGGTACTATGTGACTAAAAGACTAAAGCTGATACAGCAGCAGCAGTCGAGCTGAAACCTAATTTAGAGCACTAGTACGTAACTGTTTTCAGTAATTTTTCAGACGCATTCCTCCCAATAAAGGGTCTTTGGCCCCTGTTGTTGATCTACAGAGTGTTACTCGAATGAGGTGTGTGTGTGTGTGTGTGTGTGTGTGTGTATGTGTGTGTATGCTGATGGAGAGGTGGAAGAATTTTCAAAGAAAATGTTACGTATTATTATTATTATTATTATTAGGTTGTTGTTGTTGTTGTTGTTGTTGTTGTTGTCTTTGTCTTTCTTCACAGGTCCTTTCTTCCTGGTACTGTCTCTCTTGAAGAAGCTGTGATCCCCACCGCTCAGGCTTCAAGTTTCAGAACGCAATGTCTTTTCATGTGTGACGTCCCAAATACAGCCGTCTTTTGTAACGGATCTACTGAATGTTATCCTGGTATGAATGCCAAAGGTTTCTTTAAACCTTTGTTACTGTTCCGGTAACCCCAGTTATTACCAGTATAATTAAAAGTTTCCTATTCCACATTCGTTTTATCTTCTTACATAAATTCGTTATTTCAATCTATTTTTGCTTCCATTGCGTCACATGCCTGTCCCCTGGTGTTATTATTATTATTATTATTATTATTACTATTTTGGTCTTTCCATAAAGCTTGTTTTTGCATTTTTTCCCATTATTATTATTAGTGCAGTCAGGTATAATTTTTATTTTTATAAGTCGCCAATGAAACGTAGTTCATAAATTCATTGTGCAATTTAATTTGAAATTACAACTGATAAAATAGGCAAATGGTCATGGTAATATTTTCTTCTGAAATATAAGCATATCAAACGTAATTTTATATTAAGTGCGGGAGTTTGGAAAGTCAGGCAGATGAAAAGGAGCTTCAGCATCAAGCCAACTTGAGCCCCAAGAAAAGCTCCATGTTATCTAATGGAAATGAATATTTTCCGTCCCATTTATATTTAGATGTCCATCTAATGATAGAAAGTTTATCCCTTGCGCCCTTCATATGAATCTTTCGTAGGCCATCCTGTCCAGTTCTCCTTATTTTACTCAGCTGTCATGTCTCGAGCCTAAATTATAAATTTTCTCACCAAAACTTACTAAAAACCTTTCTGAATTTACTCAGGAAACACAGTTTAGAAAATTCCTGTACTTGAAAATGCTGTGAAGTTGAACAGAGTGACGTTTGTCAGTGCCAATTGCTATGTGGGCGGAATGTATCCGCTTGATTACACAGACGTTCAAGAACTGTAGAAGTTGAGACATTCGGAGCTAACCTAGGGTTTTGTTTTTTCAGAAATGAAACGATGGATGGAAAAGTGACGGTGGAAGGAGACCGAGGGACAGTAATGGAGTGGGTATGTGAGTTCTGCATAAAGCTACAAGTCCTTTCTTCATCTCTCTCCCCGTGAAACCCTTTTCCAGCATCCCTTTTAACCATACCACCACCTAATCCGAGATCTCCCCTTACCCTTCCGGTCCCGTCACCATACCAGTCTTTCTCTTAGCTCGTATCGGCACCGATTTACCTACTGATTAAATTTTCACTTGCTGCTTGCTTGCTGCATACATAGCTGGGGTGTACTGCGGGAGCTATGCAGGTAATAGGCAGGGGAAAGAGACATGAAGAAGAATAGAAGAGAACGTGTGCGATAGGATAGAGAATTTATGATTAGGCGCACTAATTCGGATTTAAAAGACACTGAAAGGTATCGATTCCTTATTAACGCAGAATTTATAGGAACGTGTTAATAAATACGTCTGCTCCAACTAGCAAGAAGCTTACTGCTCTCAATATCAGTATTTCAAAGAGGACTTGTGCAGCCAGTAACCTGACTGGCTACAGATGTTCGATTTTGATTGGATTCACAGGAGGATTATGGTTTTTCTCTTGCCCACCCCGACCGGACCAGCTCTTTGGGCTACTTAATCCACGAAACGAAGGATACCGCAGGCTCTTCCCTCTATAGTAAAGCAGCTGTAGCATGGAGTTGATACGGCAGCTGTTCCTTGTGCCCCGCGCTTAGAACGCTGGGAATCTGCAATCCACTCTTCTGATAGCGTTCATGGCAGTACACACGGATACCATATGAAATTACTTTGAACATACTGATTACAGGTAATTATGGATTATTTTATGTATCTTCCGAATTCTTTTTACCATATAAGTTTGTAATTTCTTTCACTCGTTATGAGTTGAAACATTTGGATTTGCGACGGCCGTATCATGTCCTCTGATATATGTCGGCCCCCACGATGGCCCCTTCATTTGACCTATCTCTTTCTGACGTAACCTTGGGCCACTCAGTTTTTACCTCAGAAAGTGGAAAAATGTTTTTGATTTCGACATTTTGTGCTCTCTTCTTCTTGTTCTTTCCTACGTTTTCCCCTTTCCAATCACTTCTTTTCCATCCACTTCTTCACATCCATCTACTTCTTGCTTCTTTTCTCGTAGGCTTCCTCTTCTTTGAATTTGCCTTCTTTCATCATCATAGCCTTAGCATTTTTTCTTCATTTTCTTCTTCTATACTTTCTTCATATTTTTATTATCCTCTATCTTCTTCTTGTGCAACATCTTTTACGATATTCTGATCTACACTCTTATGAATTAAAGTGGATTCTAGTGTCTCAATATTATGTGGATATTCTTCATGCATTACTAGAATCTTCAGTACTCTGATGCATTTACGTTTTACTAGGATCTGACATTTTCTGCTGCATTATTACAAAAATTTACAGTAGTATCTGGCGTAGCCAGCTGCGCCACTCCGGTAAGATAAACTAGGCCATTACTATTGAAATTTTTATGCAGAAAATATGAAATTAGTTCATTGTAAATAACAGGTGTGTATTACAATCTGCTAATGTATAGGGATAGTTTATAAACGAAAATATTAAAACAAAATATAATAAAACACACCTTCTTGGCACTTGTTGCTAAAGAACTAAGGCTGGAATTTTAAGAGAATGATTTGGAAACGTGCAGAATGTTGCCTTATTCTGCAGTTATGTTTTTGTGTTTGTAGGGTGTGGGTTAATGAGAAATTAAAATGAAATGGGTTACGTGTACTATCATTACAGCCCCCACTCGGGTGTCTTAACGCATGTAAACTACAGTCTGTTAAGTCAATAATATGACAGAATTATTTGAACATACATCATTTGTGTCTACATAAGTGTTTTGAAAAAATAAGTGTAATTCAAATTATTTGACATTAAGTCTACACCTAGAGAGACCTACAAAACTGCACGAAACGTACAAGTAGAAATAAGTGTAAATAAGCCTAATTAATATTTTATTATTATAAATATTAAATATGTTTTTAATTAGGAATAGAGCCAATATTTTAGGGAAATCTCTAACCAATAATGGTATGAATGCAGTGTAAATTGAATATGTGCACATGGATGATAATTTATCTTATGACTACATGTGTACGTCGTTTCTAAACAGAGGTGTGTGAAAGTTGTAGCTGGTATATAGTGCGACATTTTACTAGATCTGAACATGGTGTACATGTCGATCATATGCTACACGAAAATGAAACTGACGAGCAAGTGGCTAAATTGTAATACAGCTTCCTAATATTCGTCTTTCTTCTTTCTTATGAAGAAATATAAATAAAGAAATAAGCCTACGTCACTTCCTTATTTTTGATGTGGGAGTGACACTGTTCCTCTTTGGAACTGCTGCCTCTAAGGGGATCAAGGTCCATGAAGGATGAAGTTAGATAAATGGATGTGGAGCATTGGTGGCAAGGAGGGGAATCTAAAGCTTTCGGAGAAAGAAACTGCACCAGTGTTACTACTTCCACAAAAACACACACACAAACGTGAATCGCTGTAAGTATGCACCGGATGAGAGGCCAGCAACTATCCGACTGCGGTGTGCCTCCTTCCGAAATTACTCCTTACTGGCGTCTGGAGGTCTTTATGACATTAGGTGTCCTCTCAACGAGTAACTTCATGGGCATAGATGAAGCATTATATTCAATTATAATGCCCTTTGAGTGTTTTGGGCATTTGAGATTATTGGGCATTTGAGTGTATTGGGCCTTTGTCATGTCGTGTCTGAAAGAGGAAAAATCAAACTGCAAGCCAAACCAATATTCCGTGTTCGTTACGCGGCACTATTCAGGTACCTGCAGTGCCGATGACCACCATATCACTTCGGGACAAACTACCCATATTGCCAGCTACTGGATGAATTCCCCTCAGACGAGATATAAGCTTCATTTAACACAGTGAGGTCATTCTTGCTTGTTAGTAATTGGAATCGCTGAGTCATGTGATTCGCTTGAAGACAGGTCTTAAACAGTATGCAACGAACATACACTGAAGTAAAAACGGTGGGATTGCCCCCTGATTTTTACAGGTTTGAATGTTGGTGTTCTCGCAATCAGTGAAGAACATGGATTGAAGTTATTTGAAAGCAAATGCCCCAAAAGATTATTTGAACCACAGAGACAACAAGTAGCAGAATCAATGAGAAAATTTCATGATGTGGAAGTTAATGATTTGATATCACGCATCGTTCATACAAATTATGTAAATTATAATATAATCATTTATTTGGAGCTATTTGTAAATTTGTTGTAGAACATGTAGATGATTGATTCTCCGACATATTTCGGCTAATATTATTAGCCGAAATATAGGTGCAATTATTTGTCTTCATTAAACAAACACTCAATGGGCAACCTCTCATACACCAAGTCACACTGTTTAACTAACACTCCTACGGGTTTCGGCGCTCGTCGGCGCTATCTTCAGGTAGCGCCTATTGAAGTATAGATTTTTGTTAACAAATAAAATGGTTACAAATAATTGTCCGACCGTGTGGTGTGGAAATGCAGTCTTCAATCCGATACACAGTTTATAAAACTTCATGGTGATCGCCTCCACCATTAAACGTTAATATTTCGTTGTCATCACTTCAAACACGTGACTTCAAAGAATTATTAGTGTAACACAACTTATATTGCTGTAGTTGCTCTGTTGTGGTATTATTACGGTGTTTTAAAAGATAAAACACTTAAAAGCGTATAAAAGCTGTCGTTATAATACCTTGTTACACTTGGAATGTGTGCGTGGTTGTGTTTGTCTTTTAAGGTTTCCTTTATGTGAACTACAATATCAAACAGAGTGATATGGTGTGCGAGATGAGAGGTGGTGCCTTGATTGTTGGTTTTGTGAAGGCAGATTAATACGAACACGATGCACGGTATGTAGAATATTTAATTACTACATGAGATTAGTTGTAAATAAATACAATGTTGTGAAAGTTAATAATTTGTACCCTTAATGAGACATTAAAAAGTGATCAAATGAAACAGGTGAAACACTCAGGACATGCATTACTTATCGGTGAGCCTAAAAATGTACGTAACCTTTCAATAGGAATGCATCAAGGGAAGACTAAGTAATTCCATGGAGCAGAAGCCTTTTTGAGAAGTCAGCAGTTCCAAATCTAGTCGAGAAATTCCTCACATATTAAGGAACCCGAAAATTTGTTGCTGCATTTAACAGAGCCCGCCAACTGTTCCTATTCTAAGCCAGATCCATCCGGTCCATGTCCCCCATTCTAATTCTTGAAGATCCATTTTAGTTTTAACCACCCATTTACGCCAAGGACTTCCAAGTGGTACCTTTCTCTCAGGTTTCTCAACCAATACCCCTTAAGCAACCATCCCCCGACGCGCTACATGCCCCGCCCATCTCATTCTTCTTGATTTGATGAACCGAATAATGTTTGGCGAGGAGTACAGATCATACAGCTCCTCGTTATGTAGTCTTTTCCACTTCCCCTGTTACATCACTCCTCTGAAGCCCAAATAAATTCCTCAGCTCCCTATTCCACTTGCCAAATCCCATGTCCCTTTTCCATGGCTTACCTCGTGCAAGGGGATCAGCCCAATAATGAGGCCTTTGTACACTGCTTGTAACACGGTAAGTTTTTATAGTGCGGAGTTGTTAGCGCCTCGTCCAACCTCCAAGCTGGAGAATCACCCATTGTTGGCTATCCGCGATTTATTATTAACTATATTCGCAGCTACTTTCCATATTAGGGACTACTGACAAAATATGAGGTTAATGCCTCTATGACCCTGCTATTCAAAATGGAAAATGTTAGAGATTTTGCAGAAATTCGGAACAATAAATTAATTTTTAACACAATGAAATTCATAAATGTAAGCGGTCATCCAGCAAATAAGATTATCATTACTATTTGTTTACGTACATGCTAACTGATGTAGTGTATTGTTAGTTTCTATGGGGAGACACGAAGTAAGGCCCTTCAGCTTAAAAGAAGGATCGTCATAAGCGTGATTAGTGCATATAGATTTGAACATTTGGTGGGCGGGTGGGGGGGGAAGAGAACTGGGTCTGTGGAGATACATTTGTCTGTTCCAATTTTCATCTGAATCACGAATGAGAGTTTGTAGGGTTGAGGATGGATGAATTTGATTTGCTGGGGTGCTGACACTATTCGAGAGGCTGTGTCAGACAACTGAGGTGTTCCTACTCTCTGAATTGTGGCGCCGCTCTCAGCCAGTGGCGGTTAAGCTAAAGGCTTCTTGCGTCTCGTGGGTCGTTTCTGGCGTAAACCGTCGAAACTAAACAAACTTCGTGATTGTAAGAACTGTGAAACTCATCGCATGTTTTCGCACCTACAAGTTTAATATGAAACCAACGCATAATAGAGAAGGTACTTCCGCGAACTGAATGTACGAAATCATTGAATGGGTCGCGATGTTTGCTTTCGGCTAATGGACTGACACTTCGCCAAGGTACAAGTATTTCCTAAAATAATACTTATTAATTAATTAATGAAATTACTTATTATCTAGGTCACGTCCGTTTAATACACAAACGTCTAGTCCTATGAGGATATGGAACTAATATTAGCTACGTTTTTAAATTAGATAAAACAATTAGAAAATAACAATAAATATCGATATCTGAATTTAAAGAAAGAAATTATAACTTAATTCAGGTCATAGTGACGAAGGGATGCGAAATTACAAATGTCTTCTATTATTCCCATCCCAGATGCCGTATGGGTATTTTGTCTTATAAGAATCAAACAGATGATTTAAAGCGTCTGAATGTAAGTTTTCTTTAGGTAAATAGAGCTATGGACAAAGATTCTTTAACAAAGTTTGCAGCAAATAGTGTTCTGCAAACCACCAGACAGGCAGGCAAGTGGGAAAGTCTGGAATGAAGCTTACAGACAGAAGTAGTGAAGATTTGTGGTGTTTCATTAAAGTTAAGTGTCAATATGACTTTGGACGCTACCCGTACAAGGTAAGCAATTATAGCTAAAGCTTGATTCGAAATGACTGAATGCTTTATGAAAGGAGTAATTTAGAAAGTTAAAAATTCCGAAAGTTCCACTGCAGCCGACATTAACCAAATTTCTGAAGTTATGTTTGTTATTACTTACTTACTTACTTACTTAGTTACTTACTTACTTACTTACTTACTCCATGGTGCAGAGTCCTTCTTGAGAAGCTGACTGGTTTGCAGCTAGTCAAGAAATTCCCCGCATTTCACGGAACCCGAAGATTCATTATCGCACCCACAAGCGTCCGCCACCTGTCTCTATCCTGGGCCAGCCCAATCCAATCCATATACCCACATCCCACCTCCT
>Ga0123357_10010284_pt1 | contig 11884 bp, 9 predicted proteins | sample TergutEmb28metaG_FD_89873 | JGI IMG/M metagenome (GOLD analysis project Ga0123357, IMG submission 89873) | Embiratermes neotenicus P4 segment gut microbial communities from Petit-Saut dam, French Guiana - Emb289 P4 | ecosystem: Host-associated > Arthropoda: Insects > Digestive system > Gut ...
TGGATGGATGGATGGATGGATGGATGGATGGATGGATGGATGGATGGATGGGTGGGTGGGTGGGTGGATGGATGGATGGATGGGTGGATGGATGGATGGATGGATGGATGGATGGATGGATGGACGGATAGATTGTGAGTAAAATGGGTACCTCCTGCAGAGTAAATTAGATTCCTTATTTCTCACGTCAGAAATAAATTTGAGACAACAGACTCTATAGAACGATTTCTTATCATTGAAACTAACTTTTGTGTGTGCCAAGCACGAAGAAATCGTAAGTATGAAAGGGGTTACACAATAGTTAATTTGAATTTCGTGCAGTATAACCTTCTAAGATGAGAAAAATGCCAGACAACAAATTAAAGTTTTAAAATACCGTGGTAACCATGCGTAACACCTGCTCACAAGTTCAAGAAAATATTTATTTCCTTCCGGCAGAGACTGTACGTGAATGTCCATGATTCGCAAAATAAATAGTGATTATTTCATCAAAACAATGAAACTGGCTATTCCTTGAAATGGAGAAGCGTTGTAATTTCTGAGAGTAGGAAGCAAATTTTTAAATTTTGTTTAAATTACTTTAGGCTTAAAAGATTTAAAATATTCAGTAAGTTACAATAATGAATAAGTGTAAAGTTAATGTGACTTACTTGCATTCTGTGTTGGACTTCTCAGGCTGAGTATCACCCATAGTCGAGAATTTTTAATAACGCGTCAATGCCGCATGAAACTTTCAGTTATCGGAACACGTCACTACTAAATTTCTTGCAATTATGCAACTCAAACAACATGATATGAATAAAAGTTGACACTTTGTGTTTCCGTCCCTCCTGAGAGTCAGACGGTATTTACAACACTGAAGTACACAGTATTTCGCGGGGGGCTCACTGGTTGCCTGTTCTACTCATTAGTGAAGCGGGGGGAAACGCCAACTTGTTCACTTGTCGTCTTTTTCATTGAACTGGAAGGAAGAGCCGAGAAAAAAGAACTTGTTCTTGCAAAGTTAAAAAAAAGACAACTGGATCACACGTCGGTCACTTTCACTCGTGTCTCATATTAGAACCTATTCTTTAAGTGTGTGTGTACATTTTGTATTAGCTGTGGCTTTAAAGAGCCTCTTCTTGCAGTGTTTGTATATTTTGTATTGACTGTGTTTTTAGGGCCTATTAGAGTCTATTATCGCAGTGTATGTACATTTTTATAGCTTGTGGCTTTATAAGGCCTATTAGAACTATTCTTGCAGTGTGTACACTTTGTATTGACTGTGGTTTTATTGGTCCTATTAGAGCCTATTGTTGTAACGTGTGCACATTTTATACTGATTGTGGCTTTAGAGATATTACAGCCAATTCTTGCAGTGTTTGTATATTTTGTATTGGCTGTGGTTTTTTTAGGGCCTATTAGAGTCTATTATCGCAGTGTATGTACATTTTTATAGCTTGTGACTTTATAAGGCCTATTAGAACTATTTTTGCAGTGTGTACACTTTGTATGACTGTGGTTTTATTGGGCCTATTAGAGCCTATTGTTGTAACGTGTGCACATTTTGTACTGATTATGGCTATAGAGATATTAGAGCCAATTCTTGCAGTGTGTACATTTTATGCTGATCGTGCCTTTAAAGGGCCTATTAGAGCCTATTATTTCAGTGTGTGTACATTTCTTATGGACTGTGGCTGTATAGGACCTTATTAAGGTTATGTATATCTTAGTCATGGAGTGGTTGTGGTTGACACACAAAATTGTCTCAGTTTGTCCGGCTGTTTGACATCCTGAAACGAAACGTCTACGAATGCCAGTAAGTTTTGTCCAAAAATTCTCAGGCAGAGGGTTTTGAAACGCCAAACACCTGGCGCAATGCCTGATTTAACGTGAGTTATGTCACGTTAGGGGCAGAGTGTATTTATGTGATCGGTGTTTTCCACACACCAAACATCGAATGTCTCTGTAACAACCATCAACAGATATGTCGTGGAACTTCAGATTCATTGCGTGTTCTCTGAGACATGAACTCAGTTTTTAATATTATTTAGAAGAATTTCAATCTTAAAGGTTTAATATCCTTCTGTGTTATCATCATTAATGCAATAATATAAACAGCCAACTAGATGGAACAATAACAAATTTTATTGATAATTACAATCAGCTCAACATGTTTCGGGCGATAATTTCGCCCATCCTCAGGAACACTAGACTGTGTTTATACCACAAGCTGTAAATACAGTCTAGTGCTCCTGAGGATGGGCGAAATTATCGCCCGAAACATGTTGAGCTGATTGTAATTTTCAATAAAATTTGTTATTTTTCCATCTAGTTGGCTGTTTATATTATTGTATAAGCGATGCACAGCCACACAAACATCAAATCATCATTAATGATTTGCAGTTTTGGGGTTTAAAATAGATAGGAACTTCATTCAGGAAATCGGTGTAGCTTCAGGCTACATTGAAAGTGAAGACAGTTTGTAGCTGGGTGTGTTAGGACGGCTGGTACTCTGCTTTATTTCGACATGACTGTCCAGGTTATATAGAGCATCTTGCTCTTCGGAAATACAAGTGGATAGCGAAAACTTTCGCCGTCCGTCGTAAGTCAAACCGAGTTGATTACAGAACGTTTTTTAAACCTGATGTATTTTATACACTTACCTTCTCTCTCTCTTACTAGCGTACGCTTTTACACGTCTCCCTTTCTTTTGCTCTCTTTCTGCAACAAAAACATCACTAGTCTCTCGAAGGAGTGGTGTGCATCTAAGAAAAATCCTGCCCAGTACGTCTTGGAGCTAGAAGGAAGTGTAGTGATCTGACAAGCGAGTCCGGCCGTCCGTCCGTGCGTCCGTCCCTTCCAAATAGCGAAAGGTGACAGCGGAGCGGCAGGCGGGGAATGAAAAGGAGTGTTGAATAACAGACAAGCAAAAATACCCTTTGTACACCTGTTTAGTGGCTGTTTGCCTTGTTAATTTCATAACAAAAATTGGATAAAATTTGAATTGTGTAATGTAATTGGAACTACAAACAATCCAACTGATGAAATTCACAAAGAGGATCCGTGCCTCCACTATTCAGCAAATTCCCCACCATCCCGTGGAAACCAAAGGCTCAATATTGTGTTCACAAAATCACAACACATGTCCCGGTTTTGAAGCTTTATGTATGCAGTCCATTCCATCACATCCATTTCACGTAAGGTCAATTAAATACTACCTTCCCATATACGTCCAGGTTTTACAAATTGTCTTTTATCTTCATAGCGCAGTCGGTCTAGCGACTCGCTACGGGTTGTATGGCCCAGGATTGAATCCCGGTGGGGGGCGAGATTTTCCGCACCAGTCCAGACCGGCCCTGGGGCCCACCCAGCCTCCTGTAATATAGGTACTTGTTCTCTTTCCTGGGATTAAAGCGTCCGGGGCGTGGCGCTTACCACCTTCCTCCTTATAGCGTCGAATTTAAAGAAAGAGTACAGTTACAGCTGTACTTCCCCTCTGGACCTTCGTGGCCTTTGTAGATGAAACTTACCTTTATCTTTACTTTTATCTTCAGGTTTCCACGCCCAAAACCCCCTATGAATTCTTCTTCACTTCCAAAAGTGTCATAGATCCCTGCCAACTCGTCGTCCTTGATCTGATCACCCTCATATTACGTGATGCGGAATACACGCTATGTTCCTCGCTATTCAGTTTTATACATCCCTTAACCACGTCCACGCTCAAAGGCCCATACGTCTTCTTCGTGTAATGAAAGGAACAGGTTGGAAATGAGGCTTTGAATCGCGTCGAAATTGTACAGGGGAGCACATGAGTTACTCTTTATCGGAAGTGGCTACCGTGCGTGCCGGCAAGAACACAGAAAAAAGTTTAATTAGGCTTTGTATATACAAACAAGACTAAAAGACTCATCCGACTGCAGCCACTGGCTGGTTCAGAGATGCAGTAGGAAGCAGTTATATTCCGTGTACATGCAGGAGATTTTTAATTCTCCAAAAGGTCCAAACCATCCCTTGACTCCACCCAGCATCCTATTCTGCGGGAAACGGAGGCTACTCCTTCTGCAATAAGGTAGCCGGGCCGCAAAACTGGCCAGTCACCTCTCTCTAGTTTCGAGGCGAAGAATGAGTCAGTCGTTACCTGCACATCCTCTCAGCTCTATGTCGTGCACTGTGACGACTTGGCCTTTGCTTCACTTCTTATTGTGTGTGCTGGATCCTGATATCAAACTTTTGTGCTTCAAGACTTTATATCCTGTACTCTTTATTTACTGACGACCAGTTGGTGCCGTCATTATTATCGGCTACAGGGGGTATTTCTGTATTACGTTTCGGGCTACCCACTTGAAAGCCTGATGATGTGAAGACAGATTGGTCGGCCAGATGTAGTTTGGTATGTAACAATGGTGGAATGTTGATTAGGAAAGACGTTTCATTACAACTAAAATTATAATTATGGAACTCAGTGACTAAGATTAAAAGGGGTTCCGAATTGTTTATGCCACTCTGTGTTTAATGATCAAGATGTGAATATTAGTACCCTGCCTTGAATCAGACATTAGTCAAGCCACGGCCTTCGGAGGGATTTGGCTTCTGTACAAGAGTAATTGTAAAGTAGGTGATTGTCTTAGTGTCTTGGTTTCGGGAGTGTGATTGCTGACTGACTTAAAATAACGCCTAAACAGGGAGTTCGCGTTTGAAAAGGATTAGAGCGAACTTCCCGAAGAAGGGAAAATCCACGAAATCACTTTCTTTCCTGTCGAAGAGAAGTTGGTAGGATTCATGAAGATGAGTTAAACGCAGGAATTATATGGTATAGTATTTTATTATTTGTAGAAGTCATAGATACAGCTACCAGACTGCACGGTGCTGCAATATACGTGACCAAAATCTAAAATATCAGGGCAATGACACCCACACTTCAAGTGAGTAATAAAGGGCAGTTCTACCTCGTAGAAGAATGTAGAGTTTTTTTGTATTTCCCAGTTACTGTGCTATGTTATAAACAAAGCAGCACCATATTCCATCTGAAATAATTTGAGAAGTGTAACTCTGCCTTGAAGAAAAGGCAGCACGTTCCTCCGAAAGTTTCGTATACACTCCAGACTGAGAACGCATAACCTTGAAGCCACATTTTGAAACTACAAATGTAGATCTCGGTCAGAGAGATGTATTATTTAGGCAATGTAATCTCTGATAAATTTGAAGATAGTCATAATGCTTCCGGACCGATGGGTAAACAAATGCTTCATGATTGGCTGTGGAGCCAATACAACATTCTAGACTCTGGATGCCGGGAATCCTTTGCCAGGAGGAGCGGCCGCAAATAGAGCTATTTAATCACCTCTATATATTGCCAGGCTTAAAAATTCTTAGAACTTTACCCACACCCCCAGGTTTCCTAAAGGGCCTGATGGTTAATTAAACGCGTGGACAAATTTACTATAAACATTACCAGTTAAGAGATTTCAGCTTGGGCTGTTTCAGCCTTCGACCTTGATGCACCAAATACACTTATAATCCACTATTATGTTTATGTATTATTAAGTTAAGAATGTTTTCATTATCGTAGTATAAAGTCGAATTTTATGACAATTACTAAATAATAATTCAGAAGCATGTAGAAGGTTGCTGCTGTCATGTCGTAATTTGAAGTATTGTACCAACACTTGCCAGGAGGAACAGAGCAATTCCGTGGCATATCTCAATCAGGATATCTACCGTCCGAATTGGGATTCGAAACTGAAGCTTGTCAAATACGAAGCAGCAGTGTGACTGTCAGCGGGAGGTTTGCAAGTGCTGCAGGAAGCCAGCTGCTGCAAGACTCTCTCTCAACCGAATGCTAGTTGTTACTGGTGGGCACGATGGAAATGTAGGCGCAGTTCCACTTTACAGGAAACACTGTATTTTGTTTGGAGTTTTTTGTGATTCTCACGAAGGGTGCAGATAGAAATGTCGTATAGAGTCCAATGGACGGAAACTTTAGCGGAAAAATGAATGAGTGAAAAATTGTGATTTTTTTTCTCTCGGAAAATTTGAATTTATTGACTTAAAGAGAAGGAAGTTCGATAAACAATTTATGGTGGCCATTGTGGTTCGTTTCCCCCGGAGCCAAATACAGACCCGTACTATTGAATTCCACATTCAACAATGATTATTTCTCCACAGATCGTTAAGTGATTGATGCTTGCAATGGCAATGCATTGAGTTTTCTGTGGGGGAGGAATTGAATGTTTAACTTTTGTTTACACTACTTTAAGTCTGCAGAAGTTTAGTACGCGTAATATCGAGATTGGAGTACGTACTATGTTTGAATAACGAACGGTGAATGGAATACTTCCTCGTTTTTCTTAATGGCAAATGCCCGTCTATGATCGCTGTTACGGGGCAACGAGGTACAATACGGTAAAGAACCAGAACCGGCACTTACGAAATTAATATAATAAAATAACGTGTTTTGATGAAGGAATACAAATCAAATTTATTTATTTATTGCAGTTACGAACCACAGACAACCTAGGTAGGCAATTCTTTTATGCTGTAACTGTCTGAAGAAAGAAAGGTAAGATCCAAATTAATTATGATTTATTAAGAAGTTACATAATTTTTAATATCTATAAAATAGTTAGGCCAGTGTAAATATTTGTGGTATAACAAAAGTGTTTATAGGCCTGAAACCACAACACGCTCCCAAGAATTGGTGAGCTTGGAGCATCCACTGCAGTGACTAGGCTACAGGCCAGGGGACCGATGTATCAGCGTTTGTTTCTCTGCAGGGACACAGTTTCTCTCATCTTTATATCACGTACTGAAGTTCTGGAGCTCACCCACTGTCTTATCGAATTAACAAATGGGTTTACTTCTTTGAGCGAAATGACCGGCCCTGCTTAGAGGAAATATATTTGTGCTTCGTCTAATATAATCTTTTTTTATGTTCTATAAAAATTATAAAATAATTTTCAAAGAATGTCAAACAGCTAACTGTTATTAATAATTTGGTTTAATTATTAAATAATAATTAACCAAAATTCACTGGGCCCAATGTGGTAATATGAAACTTGAAATTTCAATTTCGGTAGTCTGCATTCTGGCACAGCCTGCCGTTATTTTTAAAACACAGATTTCTTCCCCACGAAGCATAATTGTGTTTTTCTGAGATCTGACACCGTTGTGTTTGCTAAGTGGATGTCAAAATTTAGAATTACGCTGCAGCCTTCATGTTCAGGGTAGAGCTTGCGTTATCAAACAGAATCTTACGTACAGCGGGACTGTGAGCGCTTTTCCAATCTAAGTTTTGTTCTCGTTTTTGCTTTAGAGGTTAAGATATTTCTGTTTCAACGCAGACAACTTATCGCTTACATTTCATTCATATGCAGACGGCGGGGGTTTGTGTTTTGAAAAGTTTTAGATTCACGAACTCGCGCGTCAGCTAAGTTTTATTACAGACTGTAGGAAATTATTTTCGAATTCGGAGTGGTCTAAAATGGTGTAACTTACATATCAAATAAAATAAAAGTTTATTTTGTGGTTTTAGATTTCAAGCTTGCGGAAATGCAAATGGACAGATCTGCTACATTATCTTTATGCGTTTTCTCGCACCTTGAGTAAAAGTCAGGCAATAATTTTGACTGTTCTGCATACTTAATTTGTGTGGAACTATGTATGATTCACTGCTTTCCCCTACGGATTTAATCTTACTCTGAAAGGAGAGTGAAGCTTCAGACTTTAAGGATGCGATGACTCTGGCTACCACAGTCTGCAGGTAATCTTATACTGTTATTTAAAAAATTGTCAACACATTCCTTTTGCGTAAGATAAGTCCGGCCTCTGATGGACTGAACTCTTCATGTTCGCTAAGTGTCACTACTAGAAATCCATGTCTCAAGAGGTTAATGGCCGGACTCTCGTCGCGGAGGCCGGGGTTCACTTGTAGGCTATTCCGGGTGGGTGTTTTGGTGTAAATGGTCGCAATGAGACAGGGCTTTCTCCAAATAATTTGGCTTTCTTCTGTCACTATCATTCTACCACTTCCCCAGACTTTCTTTCGTATATCACCGAAGCTGTATAAACTTGATAACTGAAAGATTCGTTCAACAACGGCATTAAAAGAGATGGAGATACTTACACTATCTATTTCGGAATGTAGTATGCTACTAACCAGTACACTGTCACATCAGTTTAGTTTGAGGTCAGCCGAGGTCAGCCGTTGGAAGATGTACGAAAGTCCAAGCGAACTGACCTAATTGAAACTCTTGTATCAATGATCTGTTTCAAAACAGGTACAACCACACACATGGAGCTACTGCTGTGTTGTCTTTACCATCACTGGAGGATGGCGTTCTTTGAAGATGCATATAAAGATACATTTCCTACTTCATCTTTACACAGAACAACCTTTTCCTGTAAAGAGGCGAAGGCTGTCCCTCTTAAGAGGCCAAGCAGACACTGGCGGGAGGTAGAGGTGTAGTTCCCTCCTTTCTCAACCTCAGCGTCAGAAGAGGGCGCATCGTCTAAAACACGCCCGGCCGCTTTACTCCCGGGATCCTTAAATGTGGTTCAGGGAAATAAATGCTGTTTGATACGAAGATGGAAAGTTGCATGTAAACACATCCTGCAGTGTTATTCACCACTGTGAATATAGGGGTTAACAAGAATCTTCACTGACACGAAAAAATGGAGATTTCGTGTAATTGGAATTTTATACAGGCCTACAGATTTCACGACCGTGTGAAGTGGGGTGTTACGAAAAATTATTCACTTCTTTCAGCCTCATAACTGAGTAGAATTAAGAATCGTTTTGATAAAGTTATTAAATTATTAAATGAAGATAAATTCTTAAAAAGAAGCTGATTCTCGCTCAGCCTGTAAAAAGTTTCATAATTTTTGGACTAAATGTAGTGTTCACTCTGGTCTCTGCCTAGAACCATATGAATCCAGTTCAAAACCTCATATCCTATTTCTGTGATCAATTTAATATTACCTTCGTCTACTAATATAGGTCTCCCAGACCGGTATTATTTGTGACTGTTCGCTGAAATATACCTGCAGGGGAAATAAGGGAAAAGATTTTTCCGTCACAACCCCGTTCCGTTTCATGCAGGTATTTGAAGTTTGGGTCCTCGAAACTGTAAATTTTTCCGCTAAACACAAGTTTTCTCTATGCCAAAATTCCGTTTAAGACAAGTTTCACTGTATTTTTTATATCGGCAATTTTAAAGTAATACGCAGGATGCTAAGACATTTTGAGCCCCAAGAAACTGTTTTCACTTCAGGTTACAGGCCCTTTCACTAAAAAAAAGTCGTTGACTAAAATGAATCCATATTAGGCCTATCTATAAAGATGCAGTTCGTCCCTCTTAACTTTCCTCTTATTTCCTATACAATCATAACAACTATTAGCATGTGACTGTAATATCAATGACGGTGACGCTGTATAAACAACAGAGTGAGAATGTAGTCGGAGATATGCAGCAAGCTGTTCCATCTGTCATCGCACGGTTTCTCTTGTCGGCGCTGAATCTGGAGCAGCACGTGTTAATGCGCGAGCCGGAAGTATGGCCATCATCGACGGGCGTGTCGGTTAGAGAGAGGCTTTTAAAAAGTGAATCTGATTTTGTCTATACACGCAGTCTTTGCTAATTGGACTGTGGACGAATCATGTCCTGAAGACATAACAGGACGACCTAGTAATAATGATACACTGTACAGTCTGTTTCTAACAGAGTGTTTGTTATTGAAACTTTGCGGACACAGCCTGACTACTCAAGCTTGACAGATTACGTGTACGTATCTGATGTCATAACAGGGAGAGGTGTTAATAATGATATAACTATATGACACTGGTCTAAATGTCGCTCTGATTATGCGTTATTGAGAGCAGGGTGTTAATGAGGTTATTTCGAAATAAGAGGGAAGAAAAAAAAGAAGGTGGACAAAACTGCATAACGAGGACCTTCATAATTTTTATTCCTGACCAACTGTTCTTAGAGTAACCAAATCAAGGAGCATGTAGAACGTATTATTCTAACTTGAATTGGATTGTTTCCATCCCGTTGTGTGCATGTAACAAATTTATTAAATTGAACCGTCTTTGAACAACAACAAATAACAGTTGCAAATCTACAACTGGTTAATTAAGCAACATGGGATCCCATCGGTATAGCAAACGAAAGTACCTTAATTAACACCATCTTTTTGTAAGCCTGATGATGGCCGAATAAGGCCGAAACATGTTGCTTAATTGATCAGTTGTAGATTTGCAACTGTTATTTGTTGTTTTTGTAAAGAAGGTTCAATTTAATAAATTTGTACTATTCTAAGGTATATGAGATGCACGTACGAAAACTGGAGGGAATATTTAAGTTGCTGCGGTCCGTCGGCTTGGAAAAAACAATACTAAAATGCATCTTAACTAAATAAGGTATTATGGCGTAAAATGGACTAAACTGGCTCAGAACGGCGTACAGTGAGGGATTTTTTATAAAGCCGGCAATGAATGTTTGGATTCCAGCAAATGCAAACAGTCTTTGGCCAGGTAGGCGTCTATCAATTTCCCAAGAAGGGCCGTGCTCCCTCAGAGTTAAAAATTTAAAACTTTCGATGTTTAAACACGTCATCTCAATCGTTTAATCCTTTTATCACTTGGTTGATCTTACTGACTCTTCTGATTCAGATACTTTTCTGGTCATCTTCTCCACACACACATTAAACAGAATACCGGAGAGTTTCCTTCACACATGAAGTTTTAAGTATGTTTAACTTGACATACGTATAACCCAGTCTAATGAATGCTGCTTTTTTTACCAGTCTGGGAAAAGGAATTAAATTCTTACGGTTATTTTTGTGAGTGCTTACATGGATAGATCTAGCGAAACATGTATCGAATACTTTCTAATGTCTCATAATGCAACGAGCAGAAGTGCCCTTCCTCTGCTCGGGTTATGATTTATTTCCTTGTCATGATCTTCACGCACGCCTATAGGAGCTGAAAATATAAATAATGAAAAAAATATATAATTTTTTTGACAATCCTGTTGTTGGTATGATTATATAGCGCTTTTGAATGAATGAATGAATGAATGAACGAATGTATGAATGAATGAATATAGATCACCGTTTGAATGACACTCAGAGGGGAAAACAGGAGTGTGCAGAGAATTCCTATCACAGTGCAAATGTGTCAAGCACAAAAAAAACTCGATGGTATGTCCTCAGATTCAGTCATGTTTTCCACCGTAACTGATTGGTGACTAAACTTCTGAGCGATGGCATCGCCTGAATTTCAAACTGAGAAGTTGGAATTTCTTATATGCAGCTAAAAAGAAATCGGACAAGGATTTACTTTGCTTCAATTGCCATTTTTTGCAAGCACTGGCGCTAGTATGGAGTGAATTTCCTCATGACTTCAAGTTTTCTCTGTTACGTTCCAGGCGGTAAAAGGGAAACTAATTTCTATAAAAGTCTATTATGAATATACTTAGTAAGGTGTGTAATATACATGTACATTCATCATATCTTCTTTTTGTCATACAATTGTAATATTTTTTAAGCTTTATTTTCCTGTGACCGTGCATCGTGAGTAAAGCGTGAGGAAACAAAAACCAACAAGATGCAACAATATAGATGATTTATTGTCAATAGTGGATGTTGATTATTGATACTGTCTCAACATGTTTCGGGCATCTTTATGCCCATCTTCAGGAGAAGACCACGTGTTACTGCATGTGGAGTGTATTTGCTGGTAGTGCTGGATGTGGCAGGTTGCGGTACTGTGGTGCTACTTTGAGGGTGTGATCACTGTGAAGGTTGCTGTTCGACAGCAACCTTCACAGTGATCACACCCTCAAAGTAGCACCACAGTACCGCAACCTGCCACATCCAGCACTACCAGCAAATACACTCCACA
>Ga0123357_10010285_pt1 | contig 11883 bp, 8 predicted proteins | sample TergutEmb28metaG_FD_89873 | JGI IMG/M metagenome (GOLD analysis project Ga0123357, IMG submission 89873) | Embiratermes neotenicus P4 segment gut microbial communities from Petit-Saut dam, French Guiana - Emb289 P4 | ecosystem: Host-associated > Arthropoda: Insects > Digestive system > Gut ...
AGCCTGCAACACAGATACCACTCCAACCCAACCACACCGAAACTCCAAGACACATCGAACCAAGAACAATACGACCAATGTGGTAATTCAACAGAATAGTCGCAAGGTCCTGATGATGGATATATTAATGTCCGAAATATGTTGAGCACATAAGAAGTGAAATAAAATAGTAAGTGACATCAAGTTGGTCTTTTCTTCTTCAACTATCACAATGATGCACGGTCCAATAAACATAAGAGGCGATTGACTATTAGGGAAATTTCTGAGGATCTGATCATATCTTATGGTTCCGTTCAAAACATTTTAACAACAGATTTGAACATGAGGCGAGTGAGTGCGAAATTTGTTCCACGTGTTCCTCCATCATGACAAGGCTCCGTGTCACACATCGCTTCTGGTACGGCAATTTCTGCCAAATAAAAATATTACGGTGTGTCCTCATCCACCTTATTCACCGGATCTGGCATCGTGCGACTTCTGGATCTTCCCCAAAGTCAAAATGACCATGTGAGGTAAACGTTTTGAATCGAGGCAGCCACGACAGCGCAACTAAAGACACTCACGCAAGAGGACTTCCAGAACTGCTTCAGAAAGTGGCAAGAATGATGGGATGTGTGTTCGAAGCGAGGGGGAGTATTTTGAGGGGGATTAATGTCAATTTGTCTTTTACTGTAATAATTTTTTATTTACACATTTACCGTATTTTTTGATCACACCTCGTATGTACTCTATGTGCAATAAATATCTTTAAAAAAAGAGATGTTTAATTACGTCCGTGTAGGGCCTATTCTGTCCGACTGCTTCTACATATGTTCTTTCTTCATGTCCAGATTCTAAATTGGTGGCTGATACCAAAATCCGAATTGGCCTTTGCTGTTTCGGAAATGGTGACATTAACAAAGACACAAAACTTAATCAAATATTCATCTGAGAGGCTGCCATCGGTATCGCAACGTACTATACGGATGCGCTGTTTACTGTTAGGTGGACATGATAATTAGTTTTGCTATAGGCTACCATTGTAAGCCTGTAGTACGCAGGACAGTGTATTTACAGAGTAATGAAGGTCGCTCTTTCATCTGTCATGGGGGAAAAGACGGTCACATCCGTGTAACAACAGTAATGATTATGACACACGGCTAACACCGGCAGTTCCTGATTCACGATTTGTTAAACTTAAATAGACAGTGCGGCAATATCAAACTGTTAAATGCGTCAGTAGCTTCCTTCCTGTGTGCCGGGTCATGCCAGGTCACAACCCTCGCTAACTGATGTGCCTGTGGTGGTATATTCATTGTTCTATTGTGAGGGCCGCGTGTCTCATTCTGCTCGCTGGAGTAGTGCGGATAACAGATAATAAACGGACATGCGCAACGAAAACCGACGTCAAGAATGGATTGACTGAACCATTGAAATCAACGGGGAAATTGTCATATAAAGACGCACTGAACCAAATATGTTGCATGAAATACGTAATTTGCTCTATGTCCCAACGTTCGCAGCACAACGGGCAGTTATGCTCATTAAAATGCGATGAATCTGAAACGAAGAGAAGAAATAGAAAAATTAGTATAGGGAAGCAGGGGAATCTGTTGGAGCTAAATTCAATACATCATGAACATGCAAAGCCCGCAGACTACGTGTTCGTTGCTCTGTAACGATGTCGGTATGTTATCCACAGACCCAGCGGCTTGGCCGCTAGCTGTATTAGCACTGATTCAGATTTTAAGTACATTTCTAAGCATAAATTGGTGTTCTGTGTAGTTTAACTCCATGTTTGCTGTACTATACATATTCATGTATGAATAGGTACAGATTCTGTGGAACAATATTCGGGGTTGTGGGCATCTGACAAAAGTGGTCTTTTCTGTCATTATTTTGTACGTTTCAAAAATTCCCAAACGAAATAACCAGATGGACGTCTAGACTTTACTGCATGACTTCCGAGACGTGGAACAGATCCCCCCCCACCCCGTAACGTACGTATCAGCATAACTACCATCCATCCACTCCCGTCCGTCTGTCGCCAATTATACAAGGATTGAACGCCTTCCAAATGTTTGCTTTTTGATTTTACGTACTAACTGGCTCTGACTGGCTGATGCAAATGTTGAGCCGGTGTAATTAAAATTTACATTGATGCTTTGCTTTATTAGTTAATAAACTACCCGATCAGGTACACGGGTATTGCCAGATATCTCAACTGTTCGCACATAAAACTGTAATAAAATTTTCTGTAGTGAAATTTGCATATAACATGTAATATGATACGTGTGTAAAGTAATGTATGTAATATATACGTATTTATATTCATAAATATAGTTTTCTTTAGCAGAGCTTTTCTTCGATTCTTCGTCTAGAAATGCACATGTGTGACGTATCATTATACGAAATGTTCTTTGTGTCAACTTGTCTTTATTACTTGCAGACATCGAATGATGTGCCATAGGTCTTCTAACAGGGAAACTAAAAATTGTTTCATGAAGTTCAAATTTTCTAAGCTTCCTAATCGACAGAATTTTCCGCATAGCGTGTGCCAACATTTCGTCGTTTGAGTGAAAACGTTCTGTATCAACATACTACCGATTATCAATTTTTACATCTCTCTGAGCATTTTAGTTTTTAAAGATTCTGTGCGATACCGTTCGATTGCAGAAAATGATGAGCCCGCTCACCGCCTACGGCGGCATTTTGAAATTATAAGAAAGGCAACGAATTTTCGAGACGCTCAGGGCGGTGCATACAGAAGGGTGGAGGCCATTTTTGATCAATAATCAGTGTAAAATAACTAAAAATTGATGTTCTTGATTGTCATTTAAGCAAAAATTTTTCATTGCGTACTGCAAAACAAATACATCACCAAACATCACGAACTCGGTAACATAACTAACAAGACAGTCAATATACATATTACGTAAAATTGCGGCGCGTTCGCATAACCACTGCTACCTTGGAAAAATAATAAGAATTACATATTCTGAGTGTGTGTTTTAATGTTAGTTATCCAAAATGCAAAGGGCACTCGTATTATTTTATTACCTGTGGCTTGTCTGGCCTACCATATTTCTCCGCATTATCTCACCAACGGCACGATTTTCGGGGGAAAAAAGTTATTGAACGTAAAGTATGTTTTGATTTTCTATATACCTTGTCTGAAACATTTCTTATTGTAAGAAGAAATGATCGAGATATGATAAAAATTAGTTTTGGTCTTCATGTACAGCACCATTTATTTAATCTTGTCAAATTTTAATGAAACATGAATTTTTTGACCGATTGTCGATAAATGCTCAAATATCGAATTCCTTGAAAATCCGGTCAGTGGAAGACCAATTGTTCCCTGCGAACAGAGAGACAGACGGAGGGAGAGACGTCATGAACCTAGTTGTCGCTCTTCGAAATTTTGCGAACGCCCCTAAAAATTCATCCTTTCTTTTGTGACACTATTTGACAAATTTCTTTCGTTGCCGTACGTACAGTAAGGTAGGAATTAATTGCTGGCTTTTTTGTGGTGTTATCGGACACATACTGCAAAATAGGCGAAGTCTTAATGGATATCCGTCTTTTTTTATATTATCTGGCCCATGACATTACGTTTATCTGTATAGAACAAGAAAACGTATATACTGTAAATCTCTCGATTGCAACAGTGTACATGCGTTCAAATGCTCGCCGCCTTGAAAGGGTCGGTAATCGGTCGTATGTTGAAATCGCATTTCTTACTCAAAATGACCCGTGCAGTATCTTGCTGAAGATCGGCACACCTTATGCGGAACTGCCTGTATACGAGCGTAGAAATACATGCTATTAGACTCCAATCTTGACGGGTTTTGTAAGGCTACAGCCACAAGAAGACTGGCTGTGTCATACCTAGAAGAGAAGGAAAATGGGCCGAATTACAGGTGTTGAGAACTAAGCACTAACACTCCTATGTGGAAGTGTACAGCTAGAAACGTTTAGTAGACCTGTCCTTGTAAACATGTTATGTACTGAAGACAGTATCAGAGTGTCTGCTTTGTGCATCTTCCAGGTGTGTAAGGCCTGTCCTTAAAAAAATGTCATGTACTGAAGACAGTATCAGAGTGTCTGCTTTGTACAACTGCCAGGTGTGTAAGGCCTGTCCTTATAAACATGTTATGTACTGAAGACAGTATCAGAGTGTCTGCTTTGTACAACTTCCAAGTGTGTCAGGCGGTTGGAGTGGTATTACGTCACTACTCGCACACCTGTTCAAAATAAGCATCTCATGACTCTTCCGCTCTGCCAGAACCGCCTCTTGATGTGCCACTAAGGATTTATTAAACATCATATTTTAATATTTCGTGAACCGTTGCGTGTGTGGGAACGTTGATATGGAAATTCTGTGTACATCACTTGGGCAACGCTGTGCTGTGTATTTTGTTTAAAAACAGAATGCGCGTTATCAACTTGTCTGTGGCAAACCACGCACAGCGATTGTTTCGTGATGCAAATATTCTGCCACATTTAAATATTTCGAATGAATATATCAAATCTTGTGTATTTGTTGCCTGTGTGCCTGCTGGTGTTAGTTCCTATCACCAGATCGTCACGTCCTTAATGGGTTACCACGTGACTCTTGTGATAAATAATGTTTAAATTATGTATATTTCTGCTGGATATAAGCTAACAATATTTCCTGTTAGTATAGCACAGGTACTATGATTTTTAAATTCACGGCTTATTTATTGAGGTTTTATTAGTTCATGTAATTCCTTTGGTCGCCGATTCCTGTGACCGCAAGGTCTAAAGCATGGGTATGGCATCTCTCGCTTGCTGGGGTTGTGGGTTTAAATCCCGCCAGGGGTATGGATGTCTGTCTGTTTGATTGTTATATGCTGTTAGGTAGAGGTCTCTTTGTCGGGTTCATCACTCGTCCACAAGAGTCCTACCGAGTGTGGTGTGTCTGAGTGTGATCGTGAATCCTCGATAATGAGGCCCCGGTCTGCTAGAGGCTGTTGTCAATAAAAAAAGGTTACTTTCTAGTAGGCTTCTGTATTCAGTTTCGTTTAATGTCGTAAAGTAAGTTTGTTTAATTGGACTTATCTGTCATTTAAATGTGTGATATTCTTTATGAGTCATACCGTAAGAGAAATTAACCGTAGGCCTAATTTTGCTAGAACACGTACTATTATATTGCTATATTTTATTGCTAACTACAAGACATGCGGGGTCCACAAATACTCCAGAAATGTGTAAGCCACCTCATAATATTTGGTGCCAAAAGCGTGACATGAAGCAGGTTCCGTACTGAGGACCTACCCATATTAGACATCATCGGACAAAATTTAGTCGCCTGGGCAGCCTCGTGCTTGGGATTTATGAACTTCTGAATTATAATACAATTACTTTGGCAAACTGTGCAAATTTTGGCGTTGCGTTATGAATAGAGCCTTCAGTAGTATGATCAAACCGTTCACTATCTCTGTGTGGTATTTTTATTTTGCCGTTTTAATGGTAAAATCGGAATACAAATAACAACAGTAATTATATTCTACCATACAAACTGTTCTAAAGTTACCGATCTTTCAGGTTCTTTTTCATGTGTCTTCCCCTTGGTTCACGTGTGAATTGTTGAAAATAATAATAAATACAAAGTTGAACGGATACTGCTGGAAATACGAATATATTTTGCATTCAGAAGAAGCATGTTGGCATGTGACAACTTTTGTATTAATTCATTCAATCACTGCTTGGTCCGTCTGACGGCGTGTCCACAATCCCATTCAAAGCGAGTTTTCCGGGAAGAGAAATCCAAGTGCTTCCTCCTTCAATATTCAGTATCTTCTCTTTTCCTCAAGATCATCCCGTAGCTGTTTACTTCTCATTCCTTGTCTTCTCTTCGCTCCTATCTTTCCTTTAATAAATTTGATTTAGAAGGCAGTTCCTATGCAGTATATGACCAGTCAAGTTAGTCTTCCTTTGTTTTATTGTATGTAGGAGTTTTTGGTGCCTTTAGATAAGTATAATGGTTCTGGCTTTACGAACTTCTTACAGTATAGACAAAATATGTTTCTTTAAAGCGCTGATTTCATCTAGCCACCGTGCAGTCTGAACGTTAAAGTAATCCGTGAAACTGGGCACAAGAGCGATTTGAAGGTCACACGTTATTATGCGATTCCGTTTGTCGTCGTTTAGTATGGTGTGAATGATACTGGTTATCGACGCCAGACACACAAAGCATGTTGGTTTAATTGTGCACATTATGGGGCTTGTGCCATTGTGCACGTCTGTTTCAAAATCTAACCCTGGCGAAGGGGTGCGGAGAGGTGCGAGGAAAGGGGAGTCATATATGGAATTATTTTAATGGATTCGTTTGCTGGGTCAGCCGTATTGGAATAATAGCGTGTTGGAATGGCTACATATACTACTGGTATAATTAAAACAGTTAATCAAAACCGTTATCCACCTTTATACAAAGCAACGCAATGCTATTGTAGGGGGGCGCTTTTACGCTGGATGCATATAACGTAACATTTCTGGGTTTGTCTATCGTCCAGTGTTGTGAAATGTATAAAAAGTGTCACAGTATTTTGGAAACTGGATCTTTTTGCTTCCTCAGTTAAATATGATGGGGTGGCATATAGATAGACATAGATGGACGTGCAAGACAGACATGTTGTTGATCTATGGACGTAAGTCCCGAATCACTGTTACTTTGTATAGAGTGTAGACAATTTCCAGGAGGCAGGTAGCCGTGTAATATAGGCCTACTATCGAATGAGGTATAAAGTGTTACGAAAATGTGTAAACTCTAATACTTAAATATGAAACCTTCCAGGTTAGCTATTTGCATGTGTGATTAGACGATATTTTCCCTACTGCATTAAAGTAAAGAATGAATGACTGCTTAGAAATAGACAATACTTTTATTTTGTCAGACTTAAAATGTTTTTCCCAGTTCTTTTATTTTGTAATTCCCACAGCATTTAAAGTGCGAATGCTCGTAACCATTTTTTACGCTCGACTCCCTTACGCCTTTTTGCTTTAAGGCCTGTTGTCAATAAACACCACTTCTTAATTTACGTCCTCTCATTTTCGATGTAACTCCCATTGGTTACCTGCACTTTATTACGCTAATCCATACCTGTTCCATTCTTTCTTTTGCGAAAATCAATTTGATTTACGCCTTTTTAATACATGCCCACTTCTCAGGAACACCACTAGGGCGTAAAATAAGTGTTCTTTTTATGATGATATTAATGAAGCAGATTATTAGGTTTACTGGGCCGAACATCCCAGATACAAATCATGCACGTTCACCTACGTCAGAGAGTCGTCGCTGTCACCGCCGCCTTATCATCATCATCATCATCATCATCATCTCTTGACCTGCACGGTGTATGAATCTGTTCTCCAGCATATCCAGATGTTAATTATTTCTTGTAAAATGTGTTCTGTTTTTGAACCCATGATTCTTATTCTTAACTCTTCAGTCGTATTTTTTACTGTCTCTATAAATTATTTTTATGTCAAAATTGACGCAGGATACCGATGAAAGCGTATCTTATCACTGCAGCTAAAAACTACAATACAAGGTACAGAGACGGAGTTTAAAACGCATTCCTAAGTTAGCTGCATCATACATACTAATGTACCTCATTCACGCCTTACACTTTACAATACTAACCATCGCGTTGAGTTAGGTCAGTTACCAGTGGCGCTGGGGTGGCGCTGGAGGAACTAATACCAAACCTTACGGCGGCAATGTACCAAACCTTACGGCGGCAATGTACCAAACTGTACGGCGGCAATGTACCAAACTACGGCGGCAATTGGCGTAGGGGGGCGTGGTGGCACCCTGACAAAATACCACGGAAAAAGTCGAAAGCCCAAATCTCCCCACATGCCCTGTATAAATAGAGCTTTCGAAGTATTATCCTGTAGTTTTTAATTATTAATGTTCTTGTCTGTTCGTTTTTGATTTTGCTTTTCGGACTGTGGTTACAGGTGGTAGAGTAACACACTTTATATAGTTTGTCGGTTCATATGTACCTTAGTGGTTTTTAAACCGGTAATTGAAACGAGATTTTGAAGGATACCTCTTCTTAAGGAAACATGTCTTTATGCATATTTTACCCTTTACAGACGAAGCGCAGACCGCTGTATTTAAAGACCCAGTCCGTACCGCGCTGTAAACACTTTTCATCTCGGTTATAAAAACCAACCAGTTTGTACTGTAAGCGGCACAAGTCACTGTTTGTTCTCAGATAAATACAAAACACATAAATACAGCGTGGGAAGTAATAAGGGTTTCGCGGTGGCACAGTGGTCAAGGCGCTGTGCTACAAAGCGGAAGGTCGCTGGTTCGATTCCAACTGGTGTCACTGGATTTTTCACTGACATAAAATCCTTCCGATCGCACTATGGCCCTGGGGTCGACACAGCCTCTAACAGAAACGAGTACCAGGAGCATTTCCTGGGGGTAAAGACAGCCGGTGCATAAGGCTGACAACCTTACCACCATCCTGTGCCGTTGTCACGAAATCTGGGAACCTTAACTTTCTGTAACCCTCTGGGTCCCTCCAGGCCTGTAACGGGACTGCTTTACCTTTTTTGTGAAGTAATAATGAGTCAGGGACATAAATCGTGTATTTGAGCGTAATGTTCGCCATAGTTCTGTTCATGTAAACGAACATTAACTAAAATTAGTTATGAACGCAGATTACAATGCTTCTTATTATTAATTTTCTTCATCTTGCTGTTACTGTCTTTGTCTTTATTACAAACAGCCTCCTCAGCACAGCATTATTAACGCACGGAACTTAAACCTATATATGGGAATAATTCCTTGCGAGAGTGCACAAACTACCTCCTCCCACCCCCGTGCAGTAATATTGGAGGTTGTGTCTACCGTTGTAATCTTTCCTGTGTTCCGCATAAGAGAACTTCTCTAAGTGCATAAAGATCCGAAGAGAGAGTACTCAATAATTTATTTGTCGAGATAGCAGGCAGGCGCATTATCGGGGAGCCTTGTTCTACCTAATAGTAAAAAGCTTCGTGCATGAGAACTGAATTTTCTTAGTTTCCCATCTATATACGCAGTGTGCCTTCCCGTATATTCTCACACCCTCCTCCCCCGTCGGTACAAACTTCTCTTAAGTTCTCAACACCTGGAAGTGTAAATCGATGGTCGAATTTAGGCTGTGGGCGCCGTACTAACCCGTCTGTCAGCGTCGACGTCACTTGCACTACTATCTTAATGCGGACAGCTGATGCATTATAGCTATATGCATTCTTAACCACGGTACTAGTTGGAGATCCGGTCACTATACCCTCAGGGAATAAGACCAGGGCACACACTGATTAGAAGTACGGCTGGGCTACAGAGAACTTTTGGACGTTTTGGACGTTTCGGAGAAAGACACGGTCTTTTCTTTCGGCCGGGAAACGTACAGCGATTCCCCCCAGTATAGTCACTATAGATCGTATTGGATTAAGGTTTTTACTACACGGATGCCAGTCTGATTAAGGGCAATGATTCATCATATTTGTGAACTTATTTGATTAATTCAATTGTTCATTTTGTTAAATTTGTAAAAGGAGATTTCTACATGGTTTTGAATTTATGCTCAGGGAATTAATACACACCAACACAGAACACTTATTTATTTATTTATTTCCTGGTCTGACCTCTACTACCTACTGTTTATAGGTGTAGAGGGTCATTGTCGCACCTCACATTGAGTGACACAAACACGCTCGGTAAGACTCCACTGGACGAGGGATCCAACCGTCGCACAGACCTTAACTGCAACACACAACATCCACAAGACACACATCCTTGTCCGCGTTGGCATTCGAATCAGCAATCCCAGCAGCCAAGCGGCTGCAAACCTACGCCTTAGACCGCGTGGCCACCTGGATCGGCTCGGAACACTTCGCTGTATACAAAAATTATGAGATTAGCTACAGCTCCTGCGAATATACAGACCCGATTAAACAAATGAGAAGTGTTCTTTCTTCTTCTGTTGAAAATTTGTGTAATTAAGTTGTAATCAGCTTACTTTACTGAAAATTATGTGAAGATCAAAGAAAAATTAAACATAACAGCAGACAAGAGCTGTTATACTTTTTATATTTAACCTTACTGAATGTCGCTTCCTTCTGGATGTTACTGCGGGCAGTTTGAAAGCTAGATACTAGAGTTTCGGAAAGACCTTTTCCCTCGATCTGCAGGCTGAAGACAGCCTTTCTCGTACTTACTGCTGTGAGAAGCCAATATCTTTCACTTACTTCTATTAACAAGCATTTAATGTTTATTTGTGGCTTGGCGTAAATTATTAATTTATTTTAGTTCGCTCTCTACCTTGAAATTAGATCTAAGCTGCGTACAGACATGAAGTTACTTGTGTTTTCATTAGGGTTTTCATAATAAATTCCAAACTAATTAATGGAACACTGAGATTAAATAGTTTTTAATGCGTTTTTTGGACTTTTCAGCGTCATATCTATGGTGTTAGCAGTTCGGTTTTCCATATATCGCTCATTTGCGACAACAGTGTCACAACTCAAAATTTATGATTTTTCAGGAGAAATTTTAAAGGCTTTGAAGTGCTATAATTTTCTATGAGCGCAACGACGACACAACTGCTCTCCAGCGGCGAGCTTTGTAAACTGCGTTATGACACTATACCTGTTAAAAGTGCACCTGCAAACGTTTCTTTATATACTAGTAACTCACAAATGCCAAATTTTGAGTTGTGACCCTCTTGTCGCAAGTGAATGATATATGCCATACGATGAAAGTACTCGTAATCTTCAATACTGACTTGGCTAATTTTTAAGTTATTTTGGTCCAACTGAAAAAAATCTTATTAGGCAGCTTTAAATACCAGTTTACGTCATTTACTCCTTATTTTTATTGATTTAAGGCGCAGGTTTAAATTCAAACATGAAATTAAAATTTTAACATAATGTTAACTTCGAATTTACATTGTCTATGCTGTGCTTCATGACGAGGAAGAATGTAAGACGTTTTGTTTTAATTACTCTAGTTGTCTAATGTCGATTCGTTTCTTGTTACTTGTAGGAAGTTGCAGGGGTTTGGAGAAGGAGAAAACAGCATCTTTACTACCTTTCAGTTCGTACACTTCATCTAATATTTTGGGGGTTTTAAGGTGTAGAATTGTTTAATTATATGACAGATAGCTTGCATTTGGAGAAGGGAAGTGCACACACACACACACACACACACACACATCTTTAGCAAGAAAATGGCAAGGGAAGGAGATATTTATTAGATCTGAGAATAGATCAAATATTGATACTGGAACGCACTGCATCGACGTGCTGTGTGATTGTGTAAACTGAATTAAATTGGCTTGTAATGTGATGCAGTAACGGGCTGTTGTCAACACGGTCATGAACTTTCTGGTCCCATAAATGTAGGGAATTTCTTGATTAGATGAACATGCATCAACTTTCCGACAGAGAGTGTCCACCTCAGTGTGTGTTAGGTACGTGTATAACGAGACTGTATATACTGTGTGTATATATATATATATATGTACATATACAGGGTGTCCCAGGAGGAATGTGCCAGACTTCGGGAGAGTATTCCTTATGTTATACTATACCGATATAACCCAAAACACCTACGTCCAAAGTTGACCGGTTACGGAGATAATAGCCAGAGAAAAGTGTGGGCTTCATCGGAATCGACGTACTGTACGCTGTCCGTGACGTCATACTTGTCCAATGCGCCTGCCCGACAACGAGACATTGTAATGGAGTGACCTTGGCATGTGCGCTACAGTGCACGGTAGCTCTGACGTCACAAGATAACAGATCAGCTGCCGCCTGCGTAAAGTACTTGGAAGTCTAAGGACAACTATGACACGAGTGCGAGTGTTTTTGTAGTTC
>Ga0123357_10010286_pt1 | contig 11883 bp, 8 predicted proteins | sample TergutEmb28metaG_FD_89873 | JGI IMG/M metagenome (GOLD analysis project Ga0123357, IMG submission 89873) | Embiratermes neotenicus P4 segment gut microbial communities from Petit-Saut dam, French Guiana - Emb289 P4 | ecosystem: Host-associated > Arthropoda: Insects > Digestive system > Gut ...
TCCAGCGGTTGCATAATTAAAGCATCGCGAACAAGAACAATTTTGCTATCTCAAAATGCGATAATGTAAAGAGTGTAATGTCAGACCTTGGGAATCGCGGTAGCAGTGGTTAAGGTGTTGTGCTACACATCGGAAGGTCGCTGGCTTGAATCCAGATGGTGTCATTGAAATTTTCCTTTGACATAATCCTCCCTCCCGCACTATGGCCCTGGGGTCGACTCATCCTCTAACAGAAATGAGTGCCAGGAGTATTTCCTGGGGGTAAAAGCGGCTGGTGCGTAAGGCTGACAACCTTACCACCATCCTGGGCCATTGTCATGTAATCGGGGAGCCGTAACTTCCTGGAACCCTCTGGGCACCTCGGGCCTGTAATAATTTACCTTAATGTCAGACCTTGATACAGTAATAAAATTGATATCGCAGTACTTCTACACCTTAAGCTCAGTGTAAATAGCAATACATTGTGTTCCTGTGTATGCAGTTGCTACTGCAGCTTGATGACGGGCCAGTGAGAATCAGGCCGAACATGTAGTTGCCAGGCTTATGCCAAGGAAACAATTTTGTAATAAACACCTGTGTTTGACGGTCTGCACTGTTAAATTCTACACAAAAAGCAAAGGTGCCCAAATAGCGGACGCCAGGTTGGCCGGGCGACTAAGGTTTGTGGGGATACACCTAACATTTTTGGGTGTTCAGTGTGTTACTTTCTTCATGTTAACATTCTGGAATCTATAATTTTGAGGTGGTTCCTAGATATTCGGACAACTTGTGCACCCTGACATAAAGCACAAAATATGCCCCATATGAAAGTGGCAACTTTTCTTTTTTCTAACTGGCATGTCTTCCTTTATGGAGGGTGTGCAACCAGTTACACCTGCATTACCATTTGCATGTTCCAACCAACCAAACCTTCTCTATCTATTACCAAAATTATTTCCAATCACTTATTTCCTTCAATTCACTCTTTGCCCTTTCCTCTACTCATTTTTTTGGCTTCAGAATTTCCTCAATTTTCTTTTACGTGTGGCAATCACTTCTTGTTTCTGCTGTGTTACAAATAATATTTCTGCACCACACATAAACATAGGTCTCAAGCTGACCGTAACATGTTGAGCTTTTTTTTTCTTTTTCTTTTTTTTGGTAGATAGTCTTCGGGATTTAGTTACAGGTTGTAGAGCGAAGTACCCTACTGCATGGCACACGTGATAACATTAACTGTCATGTTTTTTCCAACTACATCTTTTAAACGGTATTTAACTAAAAATGTTAATGTACAGAATAAAGTGAGAACAGAAGGCAAGAACAAAGACAAAACATGGCTAGATAAACGTTATGGGAAGGAGATAAAATTTAATGAATTTTTATGAGCTTCTCAGTTCAATTTTAAATGGCCATTCTCCTAGTTACCAACCAACGACCGCGGCCTTGTGAAATGTTTCGTAACACTGTAATATTTAAGTTGATGAGTTGTTAGCACCTCGCCAAAACCCCAAGCTGTAGGGCCACCCCTTGTCGGATGCCCGTGACTGCTTATTCCATATATATTCAGCTACACTCCATATCAGGTGGCTGTTTCTCCACTCTCAACCTGAGGACACGCCACAGTGGTGACAAGAACGGACTATTAGTTACGGCAGACACAGGTCTTACGGTTTACTGCCAGAAGTGTCCAACTGAATGTTTGCTTTCAGAAACGTGCTTGTAAGCTTCTCGGCTGAATAATAAAAAATAAATGGCGCTGGAGGCAGCAAAGTTTCGGTAATTACAGTACTAAAGTCATTCCTAGTCGGTGGAGATTTGATGTTTCCTGTCAAGAAAACCATATGGTTTCGACTGGGAGTTTTTTCCCCCCCAAGACTAAGCGTCGTAAACGCACAGACATGAGAAAAATACACGCGTTAGTCCCCATCGCCATGTTGGTGTATTGTGACGTAAACTGCCCAACGCCCACGGTACTGTCTCGTGGCAGTGGCGCGCACGATATCTGATGGACAGGAGCAATACTAGTTGGTGGCTACAAGGGACCAAGGCTCATTTTCATTATCTGTGGCTAACATGACCGACACACATTGGAACACAGCACACGGATATATGAGTTTACAGATGTTTGCTATACAGACTCGTTACAATCTCATTTCCACCCTAAACTAAATTACTAATTTTAAACAAATCTGTCCTATCTGCCAAATGTATAATTTTGACGCATAATAAAGGAATTAAATTGCATACACCGGTTAAAACGTAATGTTGAAAGCTTCTACGAGTTTCATCATGGATGGCAGCCATTTTGGCTGGAATATGTTTGATAAATAGTAAATATATGGAATACAGTGCACCCCGTTGGCTTATTCTCCTGACTAAATAGCATCTAGTAATTTAGTCCAGAAATATATACGAATGCACACCTAGAGATGCATTAATGCTCCCTAAGATCAATGACACTTAGGGAGGGACAATTGGTCATGACTTACAACACTCTATATTATATGTCTCTTTTGCTAAGTAACGTCTAAACTGAGCCAAAGGCCTAAATTTAAAAAAAAAACTGAAATTACATTCATCCAGTTTTGGTCTAGTAGCACTTAAATTAGTAGACTAACTTTTTCATCCTGCTATTAAAATGTAGTGCTTCAGAATGGTGTGTCTTGTCTTTTTTGAGATTACTTCAATATTTTGTACTGTATTGGTACACACGATCATCATTTAAAGTCTGAATATTCCAGAATTACAAGCTACTACTACGATATGACAGTAGTGAAGTCAATTGGGCACAGGATATATATATGAAATTCCTTTCTTACTTGATACCAGCCGTAATGTATTTTAGCAAGGAGTTCAAGTTTACAACACAAGGTCAGAGTGTCTGTCTGTGATAATTATGGTAATATTAATTCAGTGCATTTAATGTTAACAACTGCATAAATTCTAATTGCCCTGACTTTATATTCAGCTCAAAATGACCCTTCAGAAAAATAAAAGCCACATTTCACTATATCATCACCTAATGGTGGAATACAAGTCAAACTATCAACCATGATGACAAACACAATTACCACCAACTAACTGGTTAATATGAAATATTAATGTTGAACAGGCATATCACAAAAACCGGTGAAACTGTTGTGTCCTTAATAATCCTTAAAGTCTTATACAAATAAAACACATTCTAAAACTTAAAAAAAGAGAAGATTAAAGTTAGGTCATTACTCTTTCATTTGTCTCATTGATTCATTTACAGTTATGTTGGTAGAGACTATAGACATGTTACGTTCAAGACTTCAACTTGATTTTCAAAGTTCTTAGATCTAGTGACCTAAAACATATTCATACAGTATGTTAACCTTGGAACATCCACCTGAGTCGAAAAACTACACTGTATGAACAGGTACGCTGCATCTCATATAGGATTGCTGCTCGTACATTTGGCACATCTGCACTGCTCAGAACTGGAGCCATCTATGGATTGTATCAACTCCTGCTATCATTGGCTGTGGATTATCTTGTAATTAGTGTTCATGTGAAATGTAATCACCTGAACAAGGGTCTTCACTTGCAATGGCTTTAAAACAGTATGCATTCTGGAGAAAATGCTGTCAAAAGTTTTTTAAACAATAACACATATCTACAGTGTCCTGTAAAAGAACAACATATAGGAGAGTGAAAATTGCAGGTTTAGTGCTGGAAAAAAAGAAAATACAAAAATTTGTTCTCTTCTTGCATGAGATAGAATTCTCAGGGAAATAATAAAGAATATTCCTTGTGCATAAAGCACCAAATGAAAAAAGAAACACATATATTGTTCCTGGTACAAGAAACAGCTAACAATGCTCATTAAACAATATTTATTTATATTTCAGTTCCACCTATACAATGGTGAAGAGATGTATAATGCTGGCTGAATAAAGTGAAATGATTGGCTGACAGTCAGGTGGCATGGGGTAAGTCAAGACACTGCAGCCAGCTGTCTTACTTAACATACTGGTACTGAAAAAAATTATGTTTGTCATTGACCTTAACATCACTCCACTGAAGAGACATCATGACATCTACCGAGAAATAAATTACCAAAAATTTGCAAGAATAACTTTCCTTGAAACCTAATGGCTACAGCAGGAGGCACACCAACAAACACAGAATGCGTCAAAGACTTGTCAACCCCTGCAAACACTGAAAGGGTCTAGGTCTTGTTAAGTATCAGCTCATACAGACTCTGTATGTGTCAAGTATCAACTGAAACCCAAACAGAAACAGAATGTGTCAAGAGCTTGTCAAGTATCAGCTGCAACACATTCTAATGCAAGAACATTATACCCACACAATATCCACTTCTCCTTTTTAAGGATGAAGATAAAATATAATACGATATGGCTCGGCTTTAATTTTGTTTCACAGCAGTCTGTGCGAATCACACATGCAGACAAGGCAGTGCACATAACATTACACCCTCAAGGCACTCTACTTCAGATCTGAAAATTACCTGCGTCATGTGCCTTCACAATGCCATTCCTTTTGTCTTAAACAAATTACTCATTTAGTGTCTTTTAATCATGCTCATTCAGTTATGTTCATGAATCATGTCTTGACTGACTTTCAAAAGTACGTGGCAGTAACTAGCTTAACGGAAATCACAGATTTACTGTGAGCATCTTAGTTTGTCACTTTCCATTGGTGAATATTTGCTAGATGGACAGTATAACAGACTGTCATTTCTTCACATTTTATGATGATGCTACCTGGAATTTTGGTAAACACAATCCAAACTTTGTTTCGATGCCAGCAAAAATAGGTAGTGCCACTTGATAGCCACCAATGTGGTCTGGATTTGTTGACTTCATCTCATCAGCTACACCCACAGATGGAACATTCAGTTCTGAACCAGATGGGCGCCTGGAATGTAAACAGTTAGTGTCTTATGTTGCAGAACAAGTCTTACAATGAATGAATCAGTTTTCTTCCTGAATATGAAGAACAGATTTATAGACAACCCCCTGGTCATGAAAACAGAAGAAACCTACGCGTTATTTCAAGCTTCCGCCACAATGTAGGTGACATCTGTGTTCTTCTGGGGTATTACGCCATGTGGAGTGGCAATTCCTTACCAACATTAATGGACAAGCTATCGGCTCCATCTTCAGGGATCACAAAAATCCGAGATTTCTTTGATTTCTTGACTCTCACAGATGGGATTGACAGGCTGTCCCGAAACTTCAGTAAGGAATTATCACTTTACATGGCATAATATCCCACAAGAATAACAGGGAACTAAATAACCTGTGACCTTTAGTGTACAGCCTTTTAAATGTCTGCATTATTTTATTTAAATGCCCACTGTGGGAACAGTGTACACTGAATATGATGTCATCCTGTTCATACACTAAAAATTAAAAACCTCACTGCCTACTTCAATTTACCCTTACCCCGCTAATGTGGAGAATATGGTGAGCTCCTAATAATGCCAGCAGATGGCAGATGGGATTTAAGTTGCTGTTTAAAGGGTTAGAACACTGCATTTCTGGTACAATGAAAAACTACAAAATGCTGTTTATGTGTGCACATATGTGCGTGCATGCATATTGACACCAGATTCTAAGGCTACAAGTGCTTGTTAAGAGTGTGATGAAAGGCGAAAAACAATGCATACCGTGATGCTGACACAACATCACAATAGCATTGTAAAAGTGTGAGTCCACAGTGTTGCTAGAATCTTCACACAAGATCGTACATGATCAGAGTGGACATGCTGAGTTCATCATGGATACAATATATTCCACCTCCCTATATTTCACACAATATCAATAGGAAACTCATGGAAGCAATTGTGAAGGAACATTGCACTAGTATGGTCAGGTGAGAATAACAACAACAAAACACACAGTTTGTTATAAAATACAAACACGCACGCATACACAGGTGCACACACACACCATAATAATGACAACACCCCACTCAGCATGAAATGTGACCACTAACAAATAGAAAAAAGCTCCATTCCACTTACTGAACATACAATGAAACACCTGTGTGGTGTTGTGGGTTTACTCCAAAAACAAAAGCAGGAAATAAAAGTGTAATAGAACTCCACAAGAACATCTGCAAGAACTCTGCTACACAATACCCAATTGAGACCATAATTTTGAAGTGCAGCCTAACAAAAAAATTTCGAAACAAGCTAACACATTGAGTCATTATCATTGATTATTATCTATTATCTGTTACCTATTATGTCAACATTTGTTATGGGCAATGTCTGAACACATTTTCATATCTTCAAGTAACGAGGTCATACTCACGATCCTCCGAAGTCAATGAAGAACAACCTCTGCAGTATCTCGTATGTCAGCAGGGTCACACCAAACTGTGGTGATGATCGGAACACTCGAGCTGCAGCAGAGTAACAGGAGGTTAAAAACATGTTAGCACTACATAAAACCTTATTTAATGTAACATAAAGAGCAAAAGGAGTGCCAATATTCAGTCACAGAAACACAATTATTAATACAAATAATGAACACGGAACACACCAAGTCCATGGAATGTTTAGTAACATGGGGAAGAAAAGAAGTAATCCTAATGAACTGGAATTGTTGTCCATAATAACAATGTAACAAGTGTTTATGTTTAAGTACAATTATGCACATACTGTTAGAGTCTGCAGAACAGTCTGTAGAAGAAAAAGGTGCTTTTCATTCTACCCAGGTTCTCCAATTGGTCATGTGACTTCCTCAGCACTCACAACACCAGTGCTATGATATGGTACAGTATTAACAGGTGAACGCTCCAGCCTGGTTAGCAGTGTGACACACACACCACCAAAATTAGAGGAATGTAATAACATGAAAGAAATTGTGTTTTGCCACAATTCAATTGTTCAGTTTAATGTACAGGACACATGCCTCAATGTTCTGTATCAATGTATGTGCCCATAGCTTCATCAGACCTAAACCTGTGCTTTACATGTGAAGGTAATAGTCCAAAGTTATGTATGAAAGAAGAAGCTCCTGCATTTATTTGCCTGTAAAAACCACAGTTTTAAGGGAGTTTATAAAGATGGTTGCCTAATAAATTAAATTAAAATACCATTTTATAAGATATGTGAACTTGGAAATGACTGAAACAACAATAAATTCCTATAAATAAACACGTGATGAAGGATTAGGGAATTTTCTTTTGAAGTCATTTGTAATTTAATTTTTTAAGGGAAGAAACTTGAAGAAATAGGACAGCAAAGAAAACCAGCACTTAGCTATCAATGACCAGGCAATGACTTATTTAAAGTGCACCTTGTATGCTACATTTCATTAGATGTATAGTCATCTAAATGCTACATATAAGTAACCAACTCCATGGAGCACAGTCATTCTCAAGAAGCTACCAGACCCTCAGCTGGTCAATAATCCCTGAAATTTTATGGAACTTGAAGCTTCACAAGAACCTGCAACTTCTACCATCCCATGCCTTCAAGACCAATTTCAACATTATCCACCCATCTATGCTTGGGTCTTCCATGTGGTCACCTTCCCTAAGGTTCTCCAACTCCCACATTTGCTACATGCCCCAGCCATCCCATCCTCCTTGACTAACAATGTTCAGCAAGGAGTAAAAATCATAACTGTCAATGTCAAATGGCTGGTGTAGTTTGTATAAAAATGTGCAGCAAACCAGGAGGCACTGGCCTGTGGCCTGCACTGATTATTGGCACCGCCAACCTAGACACTACTACACGCCACTGACCTGATATGGATCAACATCAGCAAGGAATGTCACAAACACAGTGACAGACCAAACAGCTACCTTGCAATTCTCACTCAACCCCTCCAAAGTAAAGCAGTTTTAAACTGGATTCCAAAGCCATGAAGTGTGTCAAAGTCTCAAATGATTATGTCTCTCTCTCTGCTAGCTGCACTTGAGGGTGTACAAACTGATCCTTATGACAAAATTACATGGTGATGAAAGGTTCAAACAAAACTTCATTGCATTTACAAGGCACAGATGAGGATTCCTTGACCAGCACTGAGGTGACATACTTGTTCATCTATTCATGACACCATATATTCCTGTTACATGCTATTATTAGCACCAGGGCTCCAGATATAAGTTTGTCTTCTTGTCATAGGCAAGCTGATGCAGAATGCATGCAAGTACAAGGGTACTATTTTACAAATGATACTGTGAGACTGCAGGTTGGTAGATTCTGATAAAATGCCACTATATCTGGGGCCCTGATTAGGAAAAATTAGACAATATTTTCTTAACATTGTTCATGCCAACTTTTAACAGTTATGCTAAAAGAACTAAAATTTCTGCTGTGTCCTCAGTTTGCAGAACAATGAATAAGACTATAAAAATAACAAGTAATTCAACCTAGAACACACAACCCCTACTTTCCTACTGCTGGCTTGAAGAGTCCTATAAATCTTCTGTTGTTAATGTCTTATATACATAATGCAAATGTATAAAGCAACAGAAACATTCTGAGCAGCTAAAATGCTAGCATGCTGGACTCTTGTGCAGACAGTCATTAGAAGGGAAAACTTGTAATGTTAAAACTTGCTACTGCTTGCAGTTGTGAATACATAACAGGTGGCGGTGCTGGTGGTGGTGGTGGTGGTGGTGAATACAATCTCTCCGTTGTCTGTAAAGAACTCCTATATTTATTTATTCCAGAAACTAATGTTGATGTTACAAAACATAGTATCAGTTACTGTATGAAATTTTATATCCATCTCCCACCCCCTGATATTATCAATACTTTTGCTCTTGTTCATAGACAGCAGTACCTACCAACCTGAGAGGATCACAGGGATGTTTTAAACTGTCACACTAAAAGGGTAGGTTATAAAAAAACTGGAGGCTGAATCCGCTTTTCACATTTAATAATAAATTACAGGGTGGAAAAAATTTGCTTGTAACATGTCTTCCTGTGCGCACGTGTGCGCGCACGCACAAGCACACACACAACTATTTTCATGGCATAGTACCCAAGTGCTTTGTGTGCCCAAAAATGTTGCAAATCTGTCATACCTGCAGTGTATAGTGTTACATCAAACACTCCTGATGGTAAAACTTAAAAACATACAGGTGTGGCAGGAAGTGTTATGTAATGACGCCTTATCATTAAACAGCGATGACAGTAATGGTTTCGATTTGACACTGGCACCTTTAGCAGCAATTGCATAAGACTCTCTCTCTCTGTCACATTCGTGCACACACACACACACACACACACACACACAGGCATACACCCAAAAATGGTCCCCAAAACTGTGGGTCATTCTCTACTTTAAACTCACATTAGGTGTATTGTAACTAACACACATATTATAAAAAAATTATATGTGGTGCAATAGGAAAAACTTGACACCACATGCCATATGCAACAGCTGATTCAGCATAAACAAATACAAGAACCAAGCAATAATCTCGACAATTAACAGCATAAACCATGCTCTGCATTTGAAAGAAATTTAGTTTAAAAAATGACTGTGCAGGCATCTTATCTCACAAATACAGCCCAAAACTCAGCCAATTTTAACTGAAAATTTGGGTTTATCATACATGCCATGCCATCTTGCACACAGGTATCACAATGATACTGGTGTTTCATTTGTGATGCTTAAAATTCATGACAGTGAGTTCCTCCAAACTAGCATGGGCAGACAGTGACATATGACTTGTGTATCCCCAGAAAGTAATGGAGGGATGTTCTGGAGGAAGAACACCTATGGAAACCACTAAAGGTAGATGGGAGAATTCTATGTCACAGATTTTCTGATTTGAACTGAAGATGAGAGAAGGTAGGAAGGAAGGTTGGAAGAGGAAGGTACAAAGACCATGGCACAAAGAGGGGCCAAGTGCCACAGCAGAATAAGAAGTTCCCCCAGAACATCACCAACTCTTACCATTTCAACATAACACTAAACCTCATGTCCCTACTAAGAATGTGAACTATAGAGATGTGTTAACTAAAGCAGTATTCACACAGTGGTCTCACTGTGTAAAAAGCAATAAATTGGATAAGGCAAACACTTTTTGCTTTGATCAGAACATTCCCTGTTCTTCATATACTGTCCTCTGAGTACAATATAGTTAAGGTGACAAAGTTAAACCATGCAAACTCAAGTTCAAAACTCTACATCTACATGTACATGGTACTGGTGTACAGGCCTAAAACAAAGCCCACTGATTAGGGACACATGCCCTCCAAATGACTTAGTACTCTTATGCTCTGGTTTCTTCACTACCATATGTGTTACTAACAATATGAAGGAGTGGGGAGTGTGCATTTTAATTGCCTTCTGCATCTTGGTTTGTTTAAGGTAGCCTTCTTGTTTATAAATTATATAGAACTGAATAGTTCACACACAGTGAATGAACGTGGAAAGGAGGCAGCCATATCCTAATTTAAGGTATGCCACAGGGGCTGTGGGAAACCATTAAAAACATCACTTGGGAGGGACAAAACATCTCTCACAGGATAGCCAGTCTCAAGGCCATGATTTGAGCCTGGGACCTCTTGAATACAAGCCACCCAATATCTCAATGTCTACACTAAGCAGTAAACCAACGGACCAAAGAAGAACATCTGTGATGACAAGCTTATCTAATATTAGTAACAAACATGGAGCAAAATGAGAAAACGGTGACTGACTCCAATTAGAACGTAAATTCTAAAACAGGTATTGGTGCATGGAGTTAACATCTTAAGTAAATTTCCAACTATAATTTTAATAGTGACAGCAACCTCAATACACTGCATTTAGATACTTTGTGATAGGAAGACAGAGGAGGATTTGAGTGTTCTGGCCTGTGACATTGTGTCATCTCCCACAAGACTCAAATCCACCGAAACATCGCTGTCAAAACTTTAAGTTTCATAGGACAACAGCTATTTCACCTGAAGATGGTGTGATCATATCAAAACATGCAATGAGCATAAACAAATGACAAATTTTAAAGTACGACAGAAACATGTATCAAAAGTTGCAAGACCTTAGTAAGACAAATATTTCATAATCAGTAAGTTGGTTGAAGGTCTGTTACAATGCTTAAAGCGAACTGGAATTGACAAAGTAGTCTTAAGTCATAGCAATGGTACTGAATCCACCTGGGAGAAAATAAGTCAAGGGGTACCCCAAGGATCAATTTTGGGACCTGTTCTTGTTCTAATTTATATTGTAACATGACGCTGTTGCTCCTGGCAGCATGGCTTCCCGCAAGGTCGTGACGTCCTGCCTTCAGAATGCTCGTACTACGAAGTGAGACAGGACTAAAACAAAGAACGGGCAGAGGAGTCGTGTGGGAATGGGAGCAGTGTGTGAGTGTGACTGGAGAACAAAGAGCAGTCAGTGTGTGTGTGTGTCTCAGTGTGGTGAGGTGGATTTTTGGCGGTTGAGAGACGTGCGGGAGACAAAGTGGCGAGCGAGTAGCGTGAATTGTAACAGCATGGGGGCCGGGAAAAGAAGACGAAAAAACATTATTATTCGTGAGTGAAAGGAAAAGGCCATCTGGTGACAATACAAATTACTTGCCAAACTTAGCATCCACTGGAACTAAAATCCTTTTATATGCGGATGATACCAGTATAATAGTAACTAGCTCAAATTTGGAAAATTTTGAAACAAAATTGATAACATATTTGGGGATATTAATAATTGGTTCAAAGTCAACTAATTAACATTAAATTACAATAAAACAAATTACCTGCAATTTAATATGAAAACTAGATGGGATTATGAATTTCAACCTAACTACCAGGGTAACTGCATCAAAAGCTCATCAAATACAAAATTTTTAGGTTTGACTATCGATAACTCCTTATCATGGAAGGCTCATATAGACCAAATGGTGTCCAAATTGAATACAGCATGTTTTGTAATTTGAACA
>Ga0123357_10010287_pt1 | contig 11882 bp, 1 predicted proteins | sample TergutEmb28metaG_FD_89873 | JGI IMG/M metagenome (GOLD analysis project Ga0123357, IMG submission 89873) | Embiratermes neotenicus P4 segment gut microbial communities from Petit-Saut dam, French Guiana - Emb289 P4 | ecosystem: Host-associated > Arthropoda: Insects > Digestive system > Gut ...
TCCGTGGTGTATCAGTGTTAATTTTCTCTGTTTCTGTGACAATAGACACTACAGGATTCAGCGATCTCCGCTGATTTTCAAAACTACCTCCTTCTGCGGCAGTATGTATGTCATTGTGAGAGTTGTAACAGACAAATATCCTCCCTTCTGCTCGATCTTTAAGCAGCTGTGTGATGACACCATGCCCTTTCTCTGTAGCCGTGTCGAGGGCTGTTTTCCCCTCTATGTCCCGCACTCCAATTCCCGCTCCATGATATATCAAAACACTCACGATCTTCTCATTTCCCTCAGCCGCTGCCACTAGAAGAGCTGTTTCTTTCTTAGCGTTCCGCAAATCAATTGGTGCAAAACTCTCTGCGAGATATTGAACAATGTTCAGATATCCACATTTCGCTGCTATATGAAGCGCTGTTGAACCTGATGCATCTGCAGCACCCAGGTTTGCACCTTTCTCTACCAGGACTCGAGTAACATTAAGATGGCCGTTACTAACAGCCACATGAAGTGCAGCGTTGCCGTTGTTATCCTGCAGGTTCAGTAGAGCTCCATTTTCGGACAGGTACTGAACAGTGGCTACTTGTCCAGATTCACACGCCGCATGCAACGGACTTTCCCCATTGTCAGCCTTCACGTTAACGTCATCTCCCATGGTCACAAAACGCTGCAAGAAATCCATAAATCCAAATTTTGCAGCCGCTGCCATGTGCAGGCCTACATTTTCTGAACGTGCATTCCGTTCCAGTAAGAGGCGGGTTATCTGCTTGTTGTGTTTTAGAACAGCAAAATCTAGAGGCTTCATTCCGTCCTTATTTTTTGTGTTTACATTCGTGTTTTTCTCTATTAAGTATTGTACGATGCACTTTCTTCCTTCACGCACCGCTTTGAGAAAAGGGGTGACTCCATCAGAATTCTTTACATCTAGATTTTCATCATTTTCAGACAGGTATTTTAAAATATCAAGATTTTCATTCGCTACAGCAAAGTGTGCGATGCTGTTTCCATTTCCGTCAGTGTCCTCTACATTGCCACCGTGCTGCAAAATGAACAGAACAGTGTCTTCTTGCCCGTTTATTGACGCTGCCAGAAGGGCCGTAATGCCGTCTTTATCTCGCACTGAGAAGTTGGCTTTTAGTTGGAAGAACAGTTCCACCATATTTTTTTGTCCCCGTCTGGCAGCAATGTGCAGTGGCGTTTGGTCAGCAGAGTTCATTGCATTTACTTGTGCTCCATGTTTCAGTAAACATTCCACTGTAGTGTAATGTCCATTTTCACATGCAACATGAAGACACGTGTCGCCATTAGCAGATGCAGCGTTAATATTGCAGCCGTTTTCGGCAAAATATGTTACTAAATAGTCCCTTCCATTTCGTGCGGCCAAATGCAATGGTGTTTCTTTTTCATAATTTAGACTATAGAGTCCGTCTCTCTGTAACTCTACGAAGTACTTCACCAAACTCAGGTGCCCTGCTTCACTCGCCAAATGCAAAGCTGTGTTTCCTGTTTCAGTAAGAGATGTTAAACTGGTACCATACTGCAGCAGCAGGATGACGATTTCCTCACGTCCCAACCGAGAAGCAACATGTATAGGCTTTTCTTTCTCTCCTGTGTTCACTGGAAACCCTAACCTTAATAAGAGAGCCGTCGTGTCGACATGACCGGCCACAATGGCTGCTCTCAGTGCGCCGATTTGTACTTCGTCACATTGCACTTCGCCTTTCATCAATAATTCCACGATGTAATTTTTACCACATCGGGCGGCCAGCGTAAGTGGATAATCTCCTTGTACATTGCAGGTATTCAAATCACTTCCGGCACTTACCAAGTACGAAACGATATTGAAGTTTCCTGTTGCAACGCCGAGATGCAGTGGCGTGTTTCCATCTACATCGCGGACGTTGAGGAAGTTTCTCCTCTTTAGAGTTCTGTCAGGATTCACATGTTTCAATTCAGTCTCTCTCTGGTAGGCTCCCTGGTGCTCGACTAAGCATTCTGTTACTTCAAAATTTCCTGTCTGAACCGACACATGGAGCGGCGTCTTTCCACTTTCATCCTGAGAGTCAGTACTTGCCCCCAGAAACAAAAGTATTTTTACTGCCTCAGTTTGCTGGCTTCTAGCAGCCACATGAAGTAAGGTGCTGTTGTCCCCTGGAAGAGCCACATTCACGGAAGTTCCCTCGCTTATCAGGTATTTCAGCAGATCATTATGGCCGTACCGAGCTGCAGCGCGAAGAGCACAAGCAATATTTTCCGTACTGTCACGGTTGGCACCATTGAGCACTTGTTCCCTGATGTCAGGCCGTTTCTCCATAAACAAACTCAGTATCTCCCAGTCGTCCATTCTGATAGCGTACTGCACAGTAGACAAATCCAGCAACGTGTCTACAGAACTTACGTCTGATCCGTGGTCTAGAAGTAGCTTGATGAGTTCTGGGCTCCTGCAGCTGACTGCTAGATGCAGTGGAATTCTTCCGCCACGGTCCCTCTCAGTCAGGGATTCCTGCATTCGCAGGAGCCTTGCGACTTGGTTGGATCTGGAGTTTATCACTGCCTCGTGTAATGGATATTTGTCAGCCAAAATCCTGTCCACCATACTCCTGACCACATGGAACTCTGATTCAAATAAGTGATCCCTCATGAATTTCTGACCATTTTGAAAGTTATCGCATAACCACCTAGCAGCCAAGTATTCAGCTAAAGTGCGGTGTTGAAAGACAGGTCGTCCTTCAATGACATCAATTATAATACCCATTTTCTCCATTCCTTCAGTAATTTTCTGTAGAAACTCTCTTGCTCTTTCCGCTATGGCCTTGTCATTAAGCTTCTCGAGTTGTTGTGTGGACAAGATTGCCACAATTGCAGCAGCCATATGGTTATATAAGAAGGTTTTGTGTGCCTCTAATTCATCATTACTCACCATCACGTTTGTTCGATCAGAACCCTTTTTGTCTGATAAATAAATATCCCATTTCTTTTCGACGTACAGATCATACAGCATGACAGTATTTATGTGCTCAGGTAAATCTACAGCTTTTGACGTAGAATATTCCTTCAGATTTCCTTTAAACATCTCTGCTAGTAACCAACTCTGCAGAGGTATTCCCATGAATTGTTTGTCTTGTACAGTGAATTGTTCAGTTGAAAGATTAACAACTCGGTTAGCTAAAATTTCTAAACCATCATCTTCTATCCCCGAATATGACTCTTTCCAAAACTTCACTAGGAAACGTTTCTGATCTTCCTCACTAAAATGTACCAATGAATATGTCTGACATTGAAATTCTCTCTCTAGCCGATCCTTCACCGAATTTCTAGAAGTTACCCAAATTCTTTTTATCTTCGTTTTCAACAGAATTTTCAATACCTGTATTATTTCTTCGGTGTAATGCGGACTTACTTCATCCACTCCATCAACCAGCACAGCCATATTCCCTGCCGAATTGTAAGCGTAATTAAACAGCCGTCCCTCCAACAGTACGTCGCCAGTTTCCTTTAATTTTGCGGCTTCAGTTAACAGCTTGATGACACCCTTTTGGTCACATCCATTTGCTTTAAACTCGTGTAATTCCCTTGTGTAATTGTTGATATTGACTCTTACTATCCAAATTTCGGGGTGAATCTTGTGGGTTTCCCTTGCAAGGTGAGTCAAAAGGGTCGATTTTCCCATTCCTGGTTCATCTGTGACCAAAATGACTCGACCGTCACCTTCGAGCAATGTGCTGGTTTTCCAAACTGTGGCGGTTTCACTTCCAAAGTTTCCTTCTGTATCCCGCATTTCCTGCAAAATATCTCCTTTTAATGCAGGTTTTATTTCTCCTTGTGCTGGAAAGCAAGTTTTGGTACGCCCACTGCGATGAAGTGTTCTATCAACGTAATACTTTATTGTGTCTTCAGGGGGAATGCCTATCGAAGGCTTTCTATTCTCTAACAAGAGTGATATTGAATCACAAACTAATGCATTAAGCATGCGAACATTATCGCTCTTAACTATAGAGCTTAGTTTTAATTCTACACCTTGAAAATGAACTTTCTTCTCCAGAAATAGCATCTGTGACTTGGAGACTATATCCGTGACTTTACAATCGTCGTACTCTTCTATGAGATTTAGATGGAACTTACACCGTAATTCATGTAGTTGCTCTATGTTACCCACACTGTTCGATATGAAGATGATCTTCTTTTCAGCTACACTATGTTTCAGAAAACCAGGCAATTCATTAAAAAGATCTGCAGAGACTTCATCAGAACTGTCACTTTCTATCACTAGTACATTAAAACTATGTTTCCAGGCCAATATAACCTCAGTCTTATAGTGAGTCAGCTGTTGCAAATTCAGTACGATGTGTTCTGTAGAACTCAGCATCTGGTGAATCTTAACGGCGGTGAGTGTGGTTGATCGTCCTGGGACGAATATCAGAACGGCCTTGTGAGGTTCTATCAGCTTCTTCATGTCTTTTATTGCCGACTTTTTATATTTAATTCTGAGAGCATCAAGTTCGGATTTCCTCTGATCCAGTTTCAAAGTGGTTCTTACTTTCTCTGAAGTCTTCCACAAAGGGTCATTCTGTTTGCAGTTGGTGTCTTGCAGGAAGTAATTACCGTTTTGCCACCAGTCCTGTATGAAGTCACGGTAACACACGTACGCCAGATCCAGCTCGCTCTCCGGTACTGTCATACTTTGCGATAGCTCACGTTTAATGTGGAATTCCATCTCCCTCTCGTCAGCCTGTCTGTAAAAGATTCTGAGTCGACTCAAGAACTCGCAGTGTTTGGGCAGATCCTGCAGATGGTCGTAAATGGTTTTGTGTTCCTCTGCTTTAAACTGCAGCATAGAACCACCGGTCATTAGGAACTCTTCTTCACCGACCTCTAAGACTTTGTTAGAATTCAGTTCTCCTACCTCAGCATTTGTGTATATAATGAACAGACTTTCATTAATTCTACCGTCTAATTTGACTCCTTCTTTGCTGCAGTTGAACTTCTCTTCGATCTGTATGTAGGATTGGTAATATTTACTTAAGCTGAAGTCTCCTTTTTCAGCCAGCAGTTGATTCTTTGTAATGCGTTTGTTTGTTTTGCTCTTAAGTTGAACGAAGTTGTGCGACATTTGAGATTTCTCATTAATATACTCTACAAAAACATCACCAAATGCTCCCAGCCCTTTCATGTTAGTAGCAAGTTTAAAATTGTATCCTTTGTTTTTGGCCCGCAAGAAAACCAGGGCACAGAACTTATATTCGAAATTTTGACCATGTATCCCTCCGGCCCCGTTGTCCTTCTTGTAACATCCGGACAACTCCTCTTCTCTACCATGCGGCCTGTAAATAAGCACAACAGGATATGTTCATTTTGGAAGATGTAATTTGAAGCTTGGTACTTAGTTTTAGGGATGAGATTAATCTTTTTAAGGTAACAGAAATTTCTTTAAATATTTTTGTCTTAAAACGTACCTTAAATTATAAAATATTATTTCACTGGGGAAAGTTTAATCATGGTTTAAATAGCCTAAAATAAATTTTTACGCCTAGAGAGCAACAGGAGATAAACTTTGACACATTTAGGCTATATACTTGTGAAACAAAGGGTCTGAGAATTATAAGGAATATGCAGAAGCTGCGTGGAGGTGGTGTTTACTGTTACAGCAAATTACTGGTTGCAAACATCTGCACCTAAATGGAAAATCATAAAGTTCCGAAAGGGAAAACAAAGATGTGATTTGGAGAGTGTATATGCTAAACGGCAGAGAGTGTAAAATTTTGTAGAAGATAAATTGTTGTAACCGGGTGTGGAACTGGACATTTGAAAGTGCAGCAGAACAATGTCAGTAAACTTGTGTTAGACACTGTGAGTGGTTTGTTTGGGAATGTCGAGATGAGACCAACAAGTACATGGGTTACACAACAAATAATCAGTCGAGGATGAGCAAAGGAAGTGGAAGAATATTATGAACGTAGAAGGGAGGAAGAACTATGGAAAACCGAGAAAATTATTGACAAAAAACGCAGAGGACGTCAAGTAGAAATAGTTTGACATCATAAGAGGCGAGATAATGGAACTTCAGAGAACACAATATTAGAATTAATGTGTGTGAAGACGAAGGATCTAGGCGAGAAAATCAATCATAGGATTAAAACTTCAATGTTGACGAATATAAAAAGGCAATATAATAGGTGAGGTTTGAAAGTAGTGAAAATTTGGGATAATTACACTACAGGATTCTGCGATCGATCTAATGGACCAGTCAACCAGGAGTCCAACATAAATAGGGAGTAGATACAGACAATAAATGCCCTTATATTTTGCAATGTAAAGCGGAGAAACTGGTCTCTGAATGGTGACAGAACAGATCAACAACGTGTGTGGAACAGACAGTGGGCCAGTGTTAAAACAATTGCCTTAAAGGAGAAGCCAATATATTAAAATGAAAATAAATATATACTGCGTCAAAACAACTATCTTATATTTTATTAATTTAAACAAGCAAATATATTATGGAAACTGACATCGGTTGTTGTGTTGTTGTTGTGTTTATACGGCAGTACGAACTTTCTCAGCAGTAGTACATTTTGTGAAGTTTCAGAGTGTATCGGTATCTGGAAGATGTAAACAGTGAGAGGCGACAGACTGAACATAAGAAAGGTCTCAGATTTAACAGGAAAATGTTAGTATAGGATGTTCGAACATAGATATGTAGAGGAGAAAGTAGAGATTTTCCAAGAGTCTGAACTCTGTAGAATTTGACATCTTACGGGTCGAATTTTTCACGTGCATTGAGAAAATTACAGACAGAACTAAATAGAGGGATATTTGAATTCATTTTGGAAGTTTTGCTGAGAGCGAAGTAAAGTTATAAAGCTCCATAAAAGTGTCCTCACTTAAAGTTTCATATATGGTTTCGTATTGACAACCTGCTCTCAGACAAAAGCTTTTGGTAACAATGTGCTGTACTTACCGCTCCGGTGACGGATGCTCCATCTGAAACAAGATGCAAACATCGTGTTACTTTGCGCACCCATTTGCGGTAGTTTTGTGCATTAAGGCAGTTGCAAAACAAATGTTACAGTTATAATGTTTCTCGTATTCTTGCGCTTGATTGAAATATCGACAGTTTGATACGGATGAACACAACTTCTCTTGTCGTGCAACAGGATAAGGAACAGTATCAAAAGAGTTAAGTGACTAATATAGTTGACAGATACAGAAATTTCTCTACCAAAATGGTAATGAATAAATGTATAGCCTACTTAGAACATCATACCTCCATCAGTCTAAACACTAATGGTCAAATTTTTTTTTTCTAAATGACCGGTACATAATTATTGCTCGTTCCTGCCGCTAGATGCAATTAATTTTGTAAATATTACCACGCAGAAGAGAGCGATCCTGTTGTGCATTTGATGAAAAGGGAGACGTTAACAGCTTTGCAGCGTGCATTTGGAAAAGGAATTTGCACGGACACAAACAACCGAGTTTCCATTCACACAATGCGCAAGGCACTCGGGCAGAGATATGGCTATTTCAAATCCAAAATTCCGGTCCCTCTCATCTGTCTAGTGCAACTGTGGAACGTATTTCTGATTCCTCCCAGCGCGGCATAAAAACATTAGCACTCTTTGTGGTTATGTGCATACAAGTGTGGAAAATGCACATTACACGGATGTTTGGCCTCGGTTTGCGCCAAATACAGTACAGAAGCTTAATTTTCTGGTAGGTTTTTAAATTAGTGACATCGTGGGAGAGCGGTACGAAATAGCTAAAACACGCGTCATTTGGAAGGAAATTTTTTAGATTTTTTTTTTAAAAATTGGTACAGATATGAAAACGTAACAACGCCGCATTTGAATGGTATCAAATTGAATTTGCAAACTTCTTTTGTAGATATTTTCTGTGCTGTTCGGTACTAATTAAAAGTTAAAAAACGACCTACAAATATAAAAAAAAATAAAAATTGCATTCGCGAAAGAGTATAAAAGAGGGGAATTTGTGAATTGGGTCAATAAGAATATAGAATAGAGAAACCTTAGGTGTGTGATAACACGTAGATTGATAAAACCGAAGTTTCAACGGAAAATCTTGAGATAATCTTCGAGAGAGAGGGGTGAGATTCGGTGAGAGATAAGAAAATGTGTTTACCGAAACGTTGGTTCTGTAACGACAAACCGAATAACAAGAATATCAACAATCAACATTCACGCAAACTGCTCCTGTTCCTGTCATACACACAGCACAATACACAACAACATCCACAATTCAAAATTTACCGCTACTGTTACGGTTCCTGTCCTTCATAAAGCACAATACACAAAATAATATCCACAAACCAACACTTACAGTATTTTTTTGATCCTGTCCTACACAAAGCACATTACACAACATAACATCCACAACCAACACTTACCGCTACAGTAACAGTTCCTCTCCTACACACAGCAAAGTACACAACCTAATATACAATAACAAAAATTACCGCTACTGTTACAGTTCTTGTCACATACACAGCAAAATACACAACATAACATCCACAAACAAAACTTACCGCTACTGTTCCTGTTACTGATCTACAAACAGCACATTACAGAACATAATATCCACAATCCAAACTTACGGCTACTGTTACTGCTCTTGTCTTACACACAGCAAAATACACAACATAACACCCAAAACCAACACTTACCGCTACTGTTCTTCTTCCTGAACTTAACACAGCAAATTACACTGTACATAACATCCACAACCAACACTTACCGCTACTGTTCTTCTTCCTGAACTTAACACAGCACATTACAAAACATAACATCCACAAACAAAACTTACCGCTACTGTTCCTGTTACTGGTCTACACACAGCACATTAGAACAACATAATATCCAAAATCTAAACTTACGGCTACTGTTCCTGCTCCTGTCTTACACACAGCACATTACACAACATAACATCCAAAACCAACACTTGCTGACAATATTCCAGTTCCTGCCCTATACAAGTCGCATTACACAACATACGATCCACAACCAAAACTTACCGCTAATTATCCTGTTCCTGCACTACACAAGGCACATTATAAAACATAACTTCAACAACAAACCCTCACCGCCATTGTTGCTGCTCTTTCACTACACAGAGCACATTAAACAACATAATATCCACAACCAACATTTACCGCTACTGTTCTGTTCCTGTCCTACATACAGCAAATTACTCAACATAACATCCAAAAACAAAACATACCGCTAATATTCCTGTTCCTGTTCTACACACAGCACAACACACAAAATAACACACACAACCAAAACTTAACGCTACTGTTCCGGTTCCTGTCCTAAAATGAGCACATTACTACAACATAACATCCAAAACCAACAATTAGTACTAATGTTTCTGTTCCTGTCCTACACACAGCTCATTACACAACACAATAAACAAAACTAACAATTACCGTTAATCCTCCTGTTCTTTTCCTACACACAGGAAATTACACAACATTATATCCACAACCAAAACTTAGCGCTATTTTTCCTGTTCCTCCCATACACACAGCACAATGCACAACATAAAATCCACAACAAACAGTTAACGCTGTTGTTCCTCTTCTTGTCTTACACACAGCACATTACACAGCATAACATCCACAAATAAAATTTACTCCTACTTTTGCACTTCGTTCCCAACACAAAGCACATCACCCAACATAACTTCAAAAACCAACACATACCGCTAATGTTCCTGTTCCTTTCCTACACACAGCACATTACAGAACACAATATTCAGTACCAAAACACACAGCTACTGTTCCTTTTCCTGTCGTAAATACAGAACTTTAAACAACATAGCTTACGCAACCATCACTTAGCGCTACTCTTCCTTTTCCTGTCCTACACAGAGCCCATTATACGATATAATATCCATAATCCATACTTACGGTTACCGTTCCTGTTCCTGTACTACTCACAGCACAAAACAAAACAAAACATCCACTAACAGCAATTACCGTTATTGTTCCTGTTCCTGACCTACACACAATACATAAAACAACTTAACATCCAGAAACAACATTCACTTCTTCTCTTCCAGGTTCTGTCCTACACACTTCATGTTAAAATCTTAACATTTAGAAATACATTCAATTCTACTGTTCCTGTTCCTGTCTTAAACACACCTAATGAAAAAACGTAACTTCCACAACAAACACTTACCGCTACTGTTCCTGTTCCTGTCCTACACAACAGCACATTACACAACATAACATCCACAATCAACACTTACCGCTACTGTTCCTGTTCCTGTCCTACATAACAGCACAATATAAAACTTAACATACCGAACAACATTCATGTATAATGTTCGTGTTCCTGTCCTGCACACAGCACATTAAATAAGTTATCACCCAGAAACAAAATTCTCCTCTACTCTTCATGTTCCTGTCCTACACACAGCAAATTACACAACGTAACAACCACAACAAACACTTGTCGTTACTGCTCCTATTCCTGCACGACACACAGAACATTACACAACGTAATATCCACAACCAAACATTAATGTTAATTTTCTAGATCCTGTCCTACTCACAGCATATTAAACAACATCCGGAAACAACATTCAACTCTACTCTTCCTGTTCCTGTCCTATAAATATCGCAACGACAACATAATAAACAGAAATCATATTCACCGCTCCTGTTCCTGTTTCTGTCCTACACAATTAATGCCCAAAATCAACACTATTCGGTACTCTTCCTGTTCGTGTCCTACACCCAGCACATTAAGCAACTTAATATTAAGAACAATACACAACTCTAATGTTCCTGTTCCTGGTCTAAACAGAGAAATTTCAACGACATAAAATCCAGAAAAAATATTCAATTTCATTATTAGCATTTCAGTCCTAATCACAGCACATTAAGAACCTAAACATCCATAATCAACACTTAAGGCTAATTTTCTTGTTCCTGTCCTACACAAAACACATTAAACAACTTAATATCCACAATCAACTTTTGCCGCTAATGTTATTTTTTTGTCCTACACAAAACAAATAAAAACAAAAGAACATTCATAAACAAAAATTCAACTCTACTCATACGGTTTCTATCCTACACACAAAGCACATTAAACAACATAACAACCAAAACAAACAATTACCGCTAACATTTCTGTTCCTGTCCTTTACACAACACATTACAAAACATAACATCCACGACCAACAATTACAGCTAACTTTCATGATTCCCTACTACACACAGCACATTACACAACATAACATTCACAACCAAAAATTAACGCGAATTTTCCTGTTCCTGTCCTACAAACAGCACATTACACAACATAACATCCACAACCAACACTTACCGCTATTGTTCCTGTTCCAGTCTTAAACACAGCACAAAACTAAACATAATATCCACAACCGAAATTTACCGCTTATTTTCCTGTTCCTGTCCTACACACAGCACATTACACAACAAAACACCCGCAAATAACACTTACCGCTAATGTTCCTGTTCCTCTCCTACACACAGCCTATAACATTATACAGGGTGTTTCAAAAAGAGCTTTACAACTTTGAAAGCGTATAAATATTATACAGATGACATACACAACGTTTTGAGCTGTCAAAATGTAGCAAAATACACCGAGTTTTACCTCCGATAATTATGGTTCAATGTGAATTCCAGACGTCCCACCTGTTGTCAGTCTCTTGCCACAAGCTACGTAGCATCTCTGGCGTCACTTTTGCAACTTGCTTTCTTGCCGCCTTGCTGGAAGTGAATGCGTCTTTCTTGGTCATTTTTTTCTAATTGTGGAATGAGGAAATCTTGGAGAAAGTCCAGATACACGATACTTTTCATGCACGTGGTACTGTAGTACCCAATACCGCCACCGCGA
>Ga0123357_10010290_pt1 | contig 11881 bp, 7 predicted proteins | sample TergutEmb28metaG_FD_89873 | JGI IMG/M metagenome (GOLD analysis project Ga0123357, IMG submission 89873) | Embiratermes neotenicus P4 segment gut microbial communities from Petit-Saut dam, French Guiana - Emb289 P4 | ecosystem: Host-associated > Arthropoda: Insects > Digestive system > Gut ...
GTTTTTTGCTGATTTTTTCTCGGTTTTTGGGTTTCTGGCTTTCCCTCTCTCCCTGCCTCCATAGTGCTGGTCAGGTGTGGGGGGGGGGGGTGCATATTACGGGGGTTTGACTGTGGTGCGTGTACGAGAAAATTTGATTTACCGAAGTTAATTATTTCTTTGCGAATAGAAATTTTCGTGAAGCTCCGCGGATATAATTTTCTCAAAATGCAACCTTTTTTTTTTTAATCGATTGTTTCGAAATTTTCCGTTTTTTAAAAAAAGAGCCTTATTTTCTCTTAGTTTCCAAATAAACAAGATCTCATGCCAGTATCGTAAAAATGTAGAACTTTAACATTCTAGTGAGAAACCAAAGCGTTTGCATTGTTGGTATGTTGCGAGTACTGGTGTTGCAGGTCGCCGAAATTTTCGGAAATTTGTAGTTGTAAGTTTGCAGTTTGCGAGTATTTATTGCAGTGCTACGTATGGTAATTTGATATGTATAATTATGTTTTATGCTTTTTAAAAATGTTAAAAGTTTTCTATACGATCTTAAAGAAAGCCTTTTTCTGTTCCGTTTTTGAGTTGTGTACCAGGCGGGACTTCAGTTGCTTTGTACATCAATACAAATGTCGTACCGGGGTGCTGATAAGTCCTTAGCCCGACCAGGAAGGAAACAAGCTCGGATGCTTGTCAGGGACGCGCGCGATTTCAAATAAATCGAGACGCGAGCTGTCATCAAGTTTCTTTTCCTGCAAGGCAAGGCGCCGAAAGGAATTCTCGCCATTCTGACAGAAACATTAGCTTGTTTCCTTCCTGGTCGGGCCAAGGACTTATCAGCACCAATGTAGATGTTTAGAAGATAAAGCTTTTTTTTTTAAATATAGATTTTGTTTAGCGAAATCCTAGTCGCTGCGCACAGAAATTTGCAACGTGAACTGTAAGTTGGAATTTATAGTGTACATTTCTTTTCATTCTAAATAGTTTCGTGGTACAATGTGAGGGAAGCTGGCTGTACCACAGTTTTATACAGTACCATTGCCATTCGTATCTTGCATGTCTTCCTCCCATATCCAAACGTTATGCAAACCTGCTCGTTGCCAGTTATACGATGGCATTCAGCATGCAGAACATTCTATCGCAATGTGATCTGTTGATGTTAGTATCTGCTTGAATTTTGAGTAAGTGCGCCGTTGTGCCCACCGGATAAGTATTGATTCTGACCAGCCAAACGAGCGAGGCCCGACAGTGTACGTTCTCGCCCTTCCACAGCACGTAATCATCGGGAGGAAGTTACATCTTCAGGTTGTTAACGATGTTTTGGACGTTGTCGCGAAGGAAATGATCTTTGAATTTCGTCGTTGATGTACAGCGGGGGTGCATATATCCCGGGCGCCTGGTCGGCCGGATGACTAGATTTAATACGGTTGCGCGCGATGTTTTTAAGCCCTCAGTATGGAACGTCATGCCACCCTTCTGGTGACTAGAATGTTAAGAATTTTAAGATCTTTTGGAAAAATTTTGTACCCCGGAAGGTCTGTTAAGTGGCATTTCGAGATCAAACCCGGGGTTGAGCGAGGAAGATCAAAACTATCGTGAAATACGCCGATGACAGCCAGGTCTGTCACGAATGTAGTTCTCCGTTGTAGCAGCTGTGAGTGTTGAGGTCAGTACAAGTGCAGCTACACATGGGGAGCAAGTTAATGGTGGTGAATTTCTAAGGCAGTCATGGTTTGCATGTGCGCTGAGTCATTGACGACTTTCAAAATGAAGACACGATTCTGCAACAGATAAAACAATCTGCCCGTAATTGAAAACAGTTAAGGACAACATTATAACAAAATAAGCAATGTGACGTATCGACGGCATATTGTGCGTTCACCGAACCATTGTTAACGTGGAAAAGCATCCAGTATTACATATTGTGAATGTGTGTCCGTGACCTTAGTTATCCGGCATGCAAAACGCATGCACCTTATTACACTGTCATCTGTGGCCTGTCTGGCTGTGCCGTGTTTTTCCACATTATCTCATAATCTGCGCGATTTTCGGAAAAAGAAGTTACTGAACACAAAGTGTGCTGATTTCCTCTGGTACTTGCGTCTGAAACATTTCTCATTCCAGGAAGAATTAAGCGAGATTTTCTCTTATATGTACCTAGGTCTTAATGTAAAGTACCCGTTATTTTTGTCATATTTTAACCGCACTTGGACATTCTTGACGTATTACCGCAGAATCCTCAAATGTAAACTTTCATGAAAATCCGTCCAGTGGGAACCAAGTCGTTCCACGCGGACAGACGTGACGAATCTAATTAGTCGCTTTTCAAATTTTTGTGAACGGGCCTAAAAGTGGACGGAAACATCCATGTGGATGGGCAGTGGATTCACATTCTTGTACCTGCTGTCTGCCTGTTTGTTTCTATTAAACCACGGTCACCAGTCGTCGGCTCGTTTCGACGCCACACTTCGTCTTTGCGAAGCATGATATCGGTGTTATAGTTGGTTACTTTAAGCGGAGCAGCATGCAGAATCAGTAATTTTTTTTGGACATGTCATCCCCGTTGTGTTTTAGATATGGGAATATAAACAAAAGAAACAGGATAACAATATATACGGAACTTTTATCTTGCATGTAAAACAGCTACGTGTTTCGACTATACATACGTAGTCATCATCGGGTTGGATATAAGACCTTGGATAAGAAAACTATAAAATACAGTCAGTATTTATTGTATTTTATAATTTTCCTACCCACGGATCTGTATCCAGCCTGATGATGGCTACCCATGTATAGCTGAAACATTAGCTGTCTTTACGTGTAAGATAAATTTGTGTCTAGACTGTGATCCTATAACTTTTCTTTATATACGTATGCCGTATCTATACTTGTGCGGCTGTGAACACTTTTCCCAGATGAACCCCAAGCACAGAATCTTGTGCACTTGGGACACAAACTTCCATTTCACGTGCTGGATGTGTGTACATCTGCTATCTGCGAGTTCGTTACAAGGGCTGTTGAGTATCGTATTAGCATGTGGTAATTTGCTGCATGTACCTGTTGATAGCAGTGAAGTGTGATAAAATGCGGAGTACGTGAGGTTTGTGGTTCTGTTTAAAAATTCTCGTTGCTGTACGGGCTTCTTTTGACGCTCGTACACGCACGTCACGTTCACGTGCCCATAGCAATAGTTCAGCAGCATGATTTCCTCCGGAATTGAAGCATGTGCAGCACGGAGTTTGTTGCAACAGAGCCACAAATTTGTTTGGAGTTCAGCTGTTAAATGTGTGATATCTCGTGGCTTTTTTCGTTCATTCCGTATGATACGTATATCAGAAATTCCTTTTAAATTTCTAAAGATAAAAGTTTACGCTAGGTGTAGAAGCGAAGGAACGTTCCCTTAAAAAAAAAAAAGACATTTATCGTAAACGGTCTCGCGACTGACATCAGAGTGGAGGAATTTCCAGATGTTTGGCGCTGTGCTCCGTGAAGAAAAAAAATTGATATCTGATTCCGTTTCTTAAACTAGGGCACCTGACAATGAATATTCACGTAATTTGAGGGGAAAATGAAGAGAATTTCATTTGTGTGCTCCACAAATCCGTTGTCATTCTGAGGGTTGCATGCTGGCCGCCTTATTTGGAGTTTGTCTATACGTGTTCTGTGACAGACTGTGCTACTGCATGCTTTCGTTCGTGTTTTCGACCTCCACTTGAGTTGAAATTTAGAGGTAAGTGTAAGGTTGAGATCTTCGCTCTCCTGGCGAGTTATGCAGGGTTCATTAGTAGGTAATTACCGACGTTTCGGGATAATCCATCGGTCCAGTCTACAAGGTTCAAGCAGTCGTGAAACTTCCATAATTACATTCCAATTAACGCTGCGCAACATCCCAGAAGAGCGAAGACCTCATTTACACGGCAGCGGAGGCCTGGAACTAAGCAAAAAAAAGGGCTCTCTTTCTGTACGCCGTGCAGTCGTGTGGGGGAGTAGAGGTATAGCTCTTTTCATTCTTAACCTCGACGCTAGATGGAGGCGAGTGGTCAGCTTCATGCCCATTCTGCTTTACCCCCCGAGAAAATAATCCAGATACCCAATGAATAGGATGCTACGTGGGTCTCAGAATCGGTACCGACGCTTTGGAGAAAAGTTTCTTGCACCTGGCGAGAATCGATCCGCGGTGTCTCGGTTGTCCAGAGCTTAGCTTAGTCACTGCACCAATTACCCTGTCCCAGCTCCCCAAATGTAGACTTGGGATGAAAATACAGACAAGATGAATTCTGGCAAGTTACATTTAACCCTTTGGCCCTGGAGCTGGACATTTACAGTTTAGCACACCATTTATGTAAAATGTGAATATTTTATGAACCAAGAAGGTTAACATTAGGAAATACAGGACATTTTGTGGAGGGATAAACGAAGATGGCGAGAGAAAGTCTAAAAAAAATTAAATGGATTTGTTGACTAAATATATAAAAGTGTACTCTGGGGAGTAGCGGTACGTCTGTCCTATATATATAGGATGCATGGTGCCTAAAGGTTAATATGGTGCATGTTTTTGCTATATGGTGCTGATATCCTTCACTCCCAGATATCCTGCAGTAATGGACGTTCCATTTCCCTTCCGTCACAGTTTTTGTCGCTCAGTGTTAATATTCTTGTCACTAAGGGTGATGCATTGTGACATTCGAGTGTTCTGTTAGATGCTAGTTGCGTTCCCTTTATAAGGCCATGCAACGTGCCTCGTACTCAAGCTTCCGTTTCATTGTGCAGAAAGTGACTAATGAAACCACCCATATCCTGTCCACCTGTAATTCGTTTAATTTCCAGTGTTTTTGTATGGTACAGAATGAGAGTGTTTAGCCCAAAGGTTCAGCGTGCCTAATCTCGACACTCGTCTTCGGAAGGCGTTTTGAATTACTTTACTCCAGGTTTAAAACAATTCTGATACTCTGCGGCAGCGTTGGAGGTGCCGGGTTCGTTTGCCTTAGATCGTTGAGGCGAATGTCTTCCTTACTAGCGCACTTTTCCTTGTGAGTCCAAAGTACATTTTCAGACTGAGCTGTGCGGCTGTTTCCCGTTCAGTTCCTCATCTTCAAGGGCGGCAAAGCTGAGTCCCAAATTATGGTTAACCTCATCAGCTGAAATTCTGTAATCAACGAAAAATAATTGGATTAATTATCCTCCTGTCATGGACTGTGGGGTGGTAAATTTCGAGCAACATTTTTCAAAATTATTTTTTTTTATCAGTTTTACTCCTGTATTGTGTCCTGACCATCATGACCTTGATGTAACAACCCTGACAGGTGGATGTAAGTGTTTTGTTCTGTCTTTCATGTTGTTTGTATTAAGTGGTAAAATTTTTGGTTTGGGTACAGTCCAGATCAAGTGTTTAATGACTTTTCCCCGTTTACGGGCGTTTGGTCAAAGCTACTACCCCTCCCGGGTCCCATTGGCAAGGTGAGTCTTACGCTCAGCTATATGTTGTGTTACAAAATTTCCGGTGTACGTATTTTATTGCACTCTTCTCCGGCGATAAGGTGGACCCTCTGTTGGTGCCGAGATTAGGAATAAAGGGAACTGTAGTTCTCCTTCGTCATATCCCTTCATAGCGTTCACAGCGACACCAGTACTTTTTGTGCACATAATTTTATCAGACGTGGGCTCTGTGATGGACACTGCAGTGCAAACTCTGATGGACGTTCAGGTACAGTCGAAGCCGTCTATAACGTCATCGACGGGACCGAACAAATTGCGTTGTTATAAACGAGTGTGGCTCTAAGCGAGGTGTGTGGTAAAAGCGAAGGAAAAATATTTCAAGACCAAATACAGGCCTGCAGGCATGTTACTTGGTGTTAACGCTGTGATCTGCTTTAGATTTAGATTACAGTTAAAATTTGGGAGTAATAGAAGGTACTCTTCTATAATTATCAATTTCTATACATGTTTACGCCAAAATAAAACACACGAAATTAAAATTAAAATTCAGGAAGAATAAAAATTAGCATGAGACGAGGACCGCTTGTAGGTACGCTGTCACTTCTCTCTTCTTAAACCACTTAAACTGCGCCACATTTCCGTCACTTCGTTCAGGTTTTCGAAATCTGCAGAATACTGTCGATAGTAGCGTACATAAGCAGTCGGGGGGCCCATCCACGCGATATACGGGGCTTCTCTATTATTATTATTATTATTATTATTATTATTATTATTGATGATGACAGAAGTACTATACACATTAGGACGACGTTAAACTGAGGGTACTTGATTGTATTATAACTATTTTATTTGGTGTGTATCTTGTACTGTGGTTGTTTTAACTTGTTTTGTAATATGTGGGTGTGGGTTTTGTAATGTTTGGGTGTGTGTATGTGTGGGTGTTTTGGTAATACGTGTACTTGTATTTACTGTGATTTTGTATTGTTTGGTTTATGTATATTTATTATTTGTTGCTAGTGCAAGGACTACTGCCATGAGTGAAAACAGTTGCAGTAAATAGTAGTTATAATAGTAATAATAAAGTTATTCCCAGATTTCATAACAGTTTTCAGAATACTGCTTCCTATCAGGCGTATAGCCCTATCCACACCACTGACTGTCCAGGTATAGAGAACGTTTGGGATTACGGTCTTGGAGCACATGTGCAAGAGGCATTAGAAGATTATTTTTGCTGCTGATACTTTAGAACCAAATAAGTTGTACGGATGGTTCACCGAGGCTCCATTCGTAGCCTTACCGAATAAATTGTGTAGTTTTGTTTTATACATATAGCAAAACACCGTTGTTTGGGTCTGCTATCAGTCCACCGTGCAGGAATAGTTCCCGTTTCGTAAGACATCTGTTCCAGAAGAAAAATATACTTCTGTCACGTTGTTTAAGTCAGCTGCTACCCTTGATGACATGGCCAAGAGAGCAGCCACATCGAGACTTTGCTCGTCCATCACTACGGTACGGAAAATCCTGTACCACCGTCGATTGTCAGCATTGTCTTGCCAGCGCCAAAGAAACGTGTTATAGGAAACAAAAACATTTGTTGTATCGTCTTGGAAAGAATTAGAATGCAGCTGGTTCCGTGTATTCTCAGAAGTACCACAAAACGATCAGTGGGAAAATTTCCACGCCGGCCTACCTATGCATAAGAGAGTTATCTCAAGCAAACGATTGTTTTGTTTAATGAAGTGTTGTTTTTAGAGTATATGAACAACGATGGCTCAATTCGCTTCTGGAATGTACTATAACTCACGGGCCAGAGCCCTTCGTGAGAAACGAATAGTTCCTCGGCTATTCCAGAAATTCCCCACATTTTATGGAACCCGAAGTTTCATTAACGTATTCACTAGACCCTGCCTCCTGTAATTGTCATGAATCAGATCAGTCTAGTCCATTCCTCATCCTTCTTGTTTAGGATTCATTTTAATATTATCCTCCTACGCCGAGGTGTTCCAAGTTGTTTCTGTCCCTCAGGTTTCCCAACCTAACCCGTGCGAGCACCTTTTCTCTCCCCCATCCATGCCTCGTGCCCCATCCGTCTTATTTTTCTTGATTTTCTCATCTGAATAGAATTTGATGAGGAGCAGGCCTGCAGATAGTGAATCTCTTCGTTATGAAGTCTGCTCCAGTCTCTTGTTACCTCGTCCCTCGTCGGCCCAAATATCTTCTTCAGCACCCTGTTCTCATACGCCTTTAGCCTATGTAACTTAATTTCTGACACAAAGTTTCATTTGCATATAAAACAACAAGCGAAGTTATAGTTTTGTGTGCTTTCGTCCTTATATTTTTATGTAGCAAACAAGACGGCAAACAATTCTGGACCGAATGCTAGGCATTCGCTGAGTTCAGTTCATTTTATTTCCCCAGGTATGCACAGTTCATTTGTTGGGGCTGTTCCAAAGTTTGTGTGGTATGTATTGTGCAGATGATAAGTTTTGTCGATGGCTTTTATAAATATTGATATCCAGAACTGTAAAAATAAATTCCAAGCCGTCGACGACGGGAGATCCATATACACCGACTGCAAATGGGATGTTTGATGTTTGTTTTCCCTTCACCCATCTGTCTTGTAGGAGTTTATTTCCAGTCCTGGCATAATATCTCCCCTGTGCAGGGCATTGATCCACTCATTTTGTGCTGTCATCCTTCCTTAAAGTAGAACGGTTTACATTTAAGGAAACTGTTGGATGTAATTGCTGTCTAAACACAAATACAACAAGAAACTCCACAGAACGATATCCTTGGAAATCTGATATTTGCCCATTTGATCACGACATTCCAAGGTTTTAATGGAACCCTAGGGTTCAATACTGTGTTCACAAGAGCCCAGTATGGTTATATTTTGGGACTAGAATGCAGTGTGCATGTTTATACGCACTAAGTCACTGTAGTGCCACTGTTAATTTGCCATCTATGCTTAGATCTCTTCCATTCGGATGTTACGTCTTGTTAAATATCTATTTATGTGTAGTGTTTCCTGGGAATGTTACATGTCAGGCCGGTTCCAAACTTCATTTTGTCGCTTTATGGGGCTTCTGATTATGTAATTTTCTCAGTTGCAGTAGTCCCTTAGTTGTCCGGACTGTATGGTGGGAGGTGTGCTCTGGATTATTCGGGAAACCGGACCACCGAGGGGAAGCTCTGTTGTATAGGCAACATAAAAGAAATTATCACTCATTGCTAAAGCAAAATTTCTTAAAGCGGAGATGCTATCATACTGTGCCTAATAGTATACGATGATGATGATGATGATGATGATTCGATAGGTATTCATTCACGTGCTGGCTCAACAGCACAAGTGCCAATTGTAAAGTCAGCACAAGAAAATGAATAAGACACAAAACAATACAAATACACAAACCAATATTAATAGTAACCTACGGTAAAATTAATTTCAGTCGTTATTACCGGGCTATATTTGGACCAAAATTGTACGGATCACCCGGGAACCCGCGTTACCGAAGTACCACTGGACTTTTTCTCAGTTGAAATGCCGTCAGACTGTTCGTACTTTAACCCGAGGCTTTGGCACGCCCACATCAACAGCAGCTACCACTGTACACGTTTTATTTTCCTCATCGGCGAGGCAGCAGGAAGGTAAGACAGCAAGCATTGCCCTAATGCAGTCTGCTTTGTACTTCAACCTGAATGCGATTTTATGTAGTGCTTACTTTAGCGTCCAAGTTCATTTCAATTACTTTTACATTTTCGAGAGATTTGTACGCTAAGCTGTCTTTAGTTCTGTGTTGTGATCCTGTCCTTCAGTGTGCAGTCGAGTTTGTATATCGTGCATACTTCTCTTGGCTGTCATTTCTAGACCAACTTCCCAAGATATGTAGACGTTAGTTGATATGAATCGCCGTATGTGTTTCAAGTTGTTCTGACTGTTCAGAAATTGTTCAAGCACCAAATTTAACGCCATCCAGTGCGCTTTTTTATGGTTGAATCGGCGGTGCAGCTCTCAGGGACATGCTGTAATTGCCGTGCTTGCTACGGCGATAGAATGTTGGTGCTTGTGTTGCAAGTTGTGCGTAGATACGATGGCACTACGGTACTTCGAAACGTCGGTAACTGTTTACCAGTCGACACAGCGCAACATCCCTCAATACTTGGATCTTCAGCAGCACCGTTTTGAGAAATTAAATCTCAAATTTTAGTAAAATTTGTATTGCAGTGTAAAGTTCCAGAACCAATTTAAATGTTCTGTTTAGATATCAGTGATAAAATGGGGGGATGTTTTATGGCCTGCTGCCGTCTCGGTTGTTGAAACGGGGTTCGAAATCCGGTGGGGATTATAGTATTTCTCTTTGCCACTCACTTCCAGGGTGCCCAGCCATTCTTTTGTGGAATGGGTGCCGAGTTTCTTTCTTGGGGATAAAGCGGACGGGACATGGCGGTGGACCCCCCCCCCCAACCTAGCACCGAGGTTAATCCTGGATTCCTGATAGGTTACAAAATGTACCCGGGCTTGGCCTTTTCTGTAACAGCTGTCTGTAGTATATAGTAACGTTGTTGCCAGTTTTCATATTTGTTCTTTGAATTCCCCTTGACATAAAACTGTCTTTATGCAGTGCGCATATTCTTTTTTAGTTTGCTATATATTTTTTCTAAAATATCCTACTGGACCTATTGTACCCAGGTCAATTCTCTTTGTCCAACAGCTAATGACAGAAAACGACTGGAGAATTGTCCAGTTCTCTGAATGGATGTGCAAGGACCACTTACTCAATACAACTGTAGCAACATGCAAGAGTTGCAAGGAACAATCGTAATAAAAAATCCACTCACATTTCTGTTCAAGACTGTACTTCCGTGTTCTTAACATTTTAGGTATTTCATTCTATATAGTTGCACGGTAAATATGAAATTTGAATAAAAGCAATTTTTGTTTTTAATTACACCTAAGAAACAAACTGAAAAAAAAAGTGTTGAGAAAATAATTTTAAAATGTGGGTACAAAATGTCCTCGGTAGCAGTAAAATTTGGAAGTTTTATTTTAACGTAATCCTAGGGTTAAGAACGTGTAGGGCTGTACTTGTACCCTTTATGCTTGCATGGTATGTTGTGGGAAGATCTTTTCGAATCGCAATATTCACTTGTGTGTCACCTAGTAACACCCAAACTTGTAGTGAAATGTACTAAAACCTCTGTAGATTGTGGCAGCAGTCAAAAACTAAACTAATAACGAGCTGAATTGAATTTCCTTTGAAGAGACAAGTTCTTTAAGTGGTTAAGTGTTCGTGTATAAGACACAAACGATTTTGGCCACAACCACGCGTGGCACTGAGCGGTCGTATGCGTGCACGGGCATCGCCTAGGAAGTAGGTCTACTGCAAGTGTTTGGAAGGTTTCATTTCTCAATTTCCATGTCGACAGTTTTTCAGAGTTCACCAACCCTTGCGGAAAAGACCAGGTGTCCCCGGCCGTTGGAGGTTCTTGTACCCCACAGCAACGGGACGTATCCCAACTTCCCTTTTCAACCCCTTAGGCGAACTGGGAGCTTAGGAGCAGGGTCTAGCACTTCGGGAGCATTAGAACATCTGAGGTGGTTCGGAATATTAGTTTGTTTATTGATACCAGTGTTCCGTTTTTTTTCCCCCCCCCTGCAATCTAATTAACCTCAATCTTGGGTGACATCGTTCCATTGTGTATTTTTCTTGGCACCGTATTAATAAACCTGTCCGGTCGCTGCTTACTGCCAATGTAGCCGCTAACTATCGCCCTTCTACCCAAAATTTGAGCCCCCTCTGCACCTTTACTCCCTCACTTTCCAGGGCGACACCTCCAACACTCCCTTCTTTGATTGGTCGGACGACGAATGGATTTTACTTTTCGTTGGCTGCCCAGTTTAAAATTCTCGGAAATTAAGCTTAAATTTCTGTCTGATAGAAACGGCCACAACATAGCCCAAAAGTCGCAGATTTGTTTACCGAAATAAAACTATAAATATGCCAACACAAATGCCAGACTGAATTTCCAAACATCGGATCTTTGCAATTAGTGTAGAGGCTGTCACGTGTGGAGGAACGTGTATAACAGCGAGAGGGTTGAGGGAAAGAAATGATGTCACACAGCGGGTGGTTGGGCAGACTGCTTACGTTCGGCTACACGGGGTGGAGGTGTTCGATGAGCAACGGTAGGCCATGCATTGGAATTCCAAGATTCGTTGTTTATGATGTCAGCTGTTAACCTCTTTTAGATATTGCACAAAGCAACGTTGCCTAAAATATTGTGCATATGGCACGAAGAAGTGAAGTGATTCTTATGTTTATTGGAACGTTCATCATTGTGATACTTGAAGAATACAAGACCAACTTGATGTCACTTGCTATTTTATTTCACTTCTTTTGTGCTCAACATGTTTCGGACATTAATATATCCATCATCAGGAGCTTGCGACTATTCTGTTGAATTA
>Ga0123357_10010291_pt1 | contig 11881 bp, 4 predicted proteins | sample TergutEmb28metaG_FD_89873 | JGI IMG/M metagenome (GOLD analysis project Ga0123357, IMG submission 89873) | Embiratermes neotenicus P4 segment gut microbial communities from Petit-Saut dam, French Guiana - Emb289 P4 | ecosystem: Host-associated > Arthropoda: Insects > Digestive system > Gut ...
AGTAGCTGTACCAGTATTATGACCTGTACCGGAGGCTGCGGTTACAGTTTTTAGTACTCCTGATGATTGGTGCTGTGACATCCGAAACATGTAGAGTAGCTTTGCAGTAAATAAATATCTGCATACTGTTGCATCTGGTTGGATTTTTATTAACACTGAATTACTTTAGTTATAATTTGCTTGGCCCCGTAGCTCTATTTAACGGATTAGGTAGATTCGTAAGTCTCACTTTTTAAAAAAAATATCAGTCTACTTTATTTTTATTAATTTTCCTTTTACTGTTTTATTCCAAAAGGTTGTTTCCGATGGTGAGCAAATTAAAAGGACTATCGAGTTCCTTTCTTACGAAAATTTTAGTACCGGTAAATGAGTCAATTCACTGCTGCTAAAATACCACTAGTTAAACTGTAGGTTAAGAGCAAATGAAGCAACAATAATCGAGGTTTAAATTATAATTAAAGTTTGATCATGATTGCGGTTGTTTCTTCTTAGTGTTTGGCCGCCCGCTGGTTCGAAAACTTAACTCTGTTACGATTATGGATGAGAAGACCGACGGGTTCCTCTGAAACTTGTCAAGTCACCGCGATGAACAACACCGATCACCACTGTTCATGTAAACAGTAGACCATTCTGCAGTTATTCCAATGGACACGAAATTACATGTTATCAAACTGTTGCAAGATACCATTTGGTAACACCTTTGATAATTACACTGTCATTATCTTAGCTTCTTAGTCGCCTGCTGGTTCATAAAATGTCCCATGATGACGAGGTGAGCTGCGTTCCTTTTGAAGTCGCGTAGTCCTGACGGGTGAAGAGTACTAATTCCGATAATGCGTATAAACCAATGAGGTCACACGAGGTCACTGGGAATAGCGTCATGGCTCAACAGCGACACTCGACTGGCTCTGTTTAAAATTTAGCCAACTAAATTGAGACTTTAATTACCATATGTCACTCTCTACAAGTCTCATTTAGATTACGATTAGTTGTGACGCTTGCGCTGTAACCAACCAGTAGAAACCAACCGGGAAGTTGGCTCCGATTGGACGAGGGGGAGGAAGGGGGCGTGGGAACCAATCGCGGAACAGCTGCGGGAGTTCTTAGGAAAAATGTGTACTGTATCGAACGAACAGCCTGTACTGCAGTTGTTAGAGCATATCTCGTAGCTATGACTGACAGATTTCGGCCAGACTTGGCAAAACGATTTGATATATGCAACCTGAATTACAGCACTATGTAAGCTATTTGGTATAAGTTTAACGCTGAAATAATGAAGAAATGAAGAGGAAGGATGTGGAATGAGAAATTGTAACCAAAATCGAGATAGACCCTGTCAGGGAAGGGAAGTGGGTACCCACAACTGGGATCCAGTGCGATTCTAACACTACACCATAAAATTCGTTGCTGGCAAATTAGTTTCCATGTTCCGTAACATGGATTACACGATGTCACCACGTGAGTCATCTTTTTCCAAGAGCAGTTCCTCATTAGGAGTTGAAATGTTTCCTTCAGGGCCCCCATTCAACAATGGCTTTCCCGAAGAGCTCTACCAATTTAGGTTTCTTTTTTAGGCCAGACCTCCCCGTTGTGTATTATTCAATAGTAAATAGAAGTATAATTTTAGTTCAACACAACTTTATCATGTAAAGAATGTATGTTGCGGCTTACTAGAAGCCATCTTCAGGCTTTGACTTAAAATAATTAATTATATAATTAACAACGCCTTAAAATGACGCGACATGTCATTTTAACGCTACCAGACAGAAAACGCGGAAAGAACTGGTACTATCAAAAGGGCTTTCTTGTGTTGTTTCGTTAGTCCCCTGAGGCGAATAACGGAACAGAGCATTGAAATTGGTCACGACTCTTCTAATCTGATCGTTAATTATCATTCTCCATAACATGTAGGTCTGCACTCAGATAATTAGCTCTACTAAACGTTATGAGACAGCAGCTTTCTTTCATTTGAAGATAAATTAAGGTACTATGCCCTTGTTACAATATAGACCACTTTACATCAGGTTAGGTGATAACGGACTGTTTGTGAATCCGAGACGATAAGAAACAACGGTATTTCTCTTTTTCGAGTACGGGAGATCTGGGATTAAATGGGAAGTCTGTAGGCTTATTACTTTGAACGATAGCTGCGCCACTAGGCCTAGACCTAATTACGATTCTATAGGGCGGTAAGTGCCAAGGTATTCTATTATTTTAGACCCCGTACTAGTGTAGTGCTACTAATATGTATGAACGCTTGTCACTTTTTTCACTGTTGGTGTTAGTGACCGCCTGCTATGTAGGTGGGCACAATTTACACTGTGTTCTTGAGTGCCCAGGCACCACATAATTGGCCGTTACTGGCATTTTCTGAAGTTTGAGACCTGGTCACTGTGCGCGGTTGTTGCGTTAGCGTGCGACTGCTAGCTGAGACTTAGCTACAGATTACAGTTGGTGTGATTGTGCAAGGACACAATTTTAGGTCTGGTCACTATATAAAATGTCTGTGTTAGTGACCGGATGGGCCGGTTACTTAGGCCAATGTTCGGTCATTATTCACATATTTTGTGATAGTATCCGGAAGAAATTAGGAACGTGTTAAATTCGGGAAATGTTTAATTCAAAATTATATTTTGTCTGCTGTCTGAAAGCATAAATATAAAAATATAGGTTATAAAGCTGTAGTTTTGCCTGTTGTTTTGTATAGATTGTAAATGTGGTCCTTTACATTGAAAGAAGAAAATACGCAGATTGAGGCGAGGTATGTTGTATGAGTGGGAGGGAAGTGCATTCGGGAGTTTGATGACGAACTTGAGAAGTACCAGTTGGAAGACCCAGATGTAGAAGGAAGGATCTTAAAGAATAGGATCGGAGGGCACTAGATTCGTCTCTTTCAGAATAGGGATCAGTAGCAGGCTGTTGTGAAAACAGTAATGAACTCTCGAAGTGTCGTAATTTGTTTGAAATAACTTGATTAGCTATACAGTTGTTAACTTATCAAGAGTGGCTCATCTTCTCTCAGTTAATTAGTTACCGTAATTCTCTTTGAGATTTGTGTGGTACATTTTATTATTTGACAATCACAACCTACTGTGTCTGTGTTAGATACCTCCTCTGCTTCCAGTAAACACTATTGTTGTGGTATGTTTGATATAAAATTTACCGCAGCAAGTTCATAGTTTTAGATATAGGCCTATATGTCTGTTTGTGAGAGACTGGACCTGCTGTTTTAAGCAGCCCATGAAAGTAATTTTTAAGTTGTTGGCACTCTTAGTTTGTAGGCTACTTCCGTACACGTTTGTTCGTTAGTAGAAGTCACGGAAGGCCGATTTCATCCGTTAAAATATTTTAAAACATTAAAAGCACGTGCGCTTTCCACCTGGTTTCTGCATGTTGATTACGGATACTTATCAGAATTGTCGCTAGGTGAAACATGTCTGTTAACAGCAAAATGCTTGGCATAGTCTAGAAATTATTTGTGTTCGTGTGTATATTTTGATACCAAATAATACTCCGACTCTTAATTTAAACCTCATTAGTACATAAACGGAAAGCGTTCTTATGTGTAAGCACCACCCCGTGAAGACACATGGGTGAGCAGAGATAAAGCTCTGTGTAATTTAATCTTGGTACTGGTCCGATATGAGTTGAAGACCATTCTTGCCCATTCTATGGGACGCTAGGTCGTCGGTAAAATTCGCTGGGTAGTAGAGACGAAGAGAAAAGAATCCCTTCCCTGCCGGAAATAGAACACAGACCCCTCTGTCTCATAACCGGTCACTTCATTGGGTTCGCCCGCTACCACTGACTTTTGGATGTTAGAGGTAAAATATACTACCTAGAAGACTGGGATCGTATGCCTGTCTGTAGTGAGAAGTAAGTCGTTTCAAAACCTTCACTTAGCGGTTCTTTCAAACCAGTGGAGGGAGTTCCTATTCGTCTCTGACTGACTTTAAAGCTGGATTTTATTGGATTCGATTCACATTTCGGATTTTTGAAATAACAAAAAAGTGAAAGTCCCACAGCTGCTACCGACACTTACAGGTACCACAAGCTGCTGCTGGATATCACCTATATTTTTATTGTTATATATAGAGTTAAACAAGCAGTACAATATCATTTTAATGAAAAGTGACGCGTAATGGAATCTTGTTGTGGACCTGGTCTTATATTTTTAACCTTCCATGCAAGTGTAGTAAATTATAGAGAGAATAGGAAGGTTTTAAGCTAGAATAGGCGTGCTACTATGTTATCCAATAGCCTACATAGTTTGTAAATATACGTACACAGTTGACTAAGATATTTACTTACACCAGATGCCAGTATGCTATTGCTGGTGTGAATATAACGTTACTTACCTAATGACATTACAAATAATCTGTGTAGAATTATAAAGTGTTTGTTGTTCCTTGTAGGCATACTTTGTTAAATGAAGTACTGACAATGGGCATTTGCAGAAACGTGTTGAAAATGCAAGTTCTTTTGCACACATTATTGTGGTACATAATACTTGTGTGGGCCGGGCAGCTCAGTCAGTATAACGACTGACTACGGGCTGGGCGGTCCGGGATCGAATCCCGGTGGGGGCGAGGTTTTCCTCCCGTCCAGACCGGCCCTGGGGCCCACCCAGCCTCCTGTAAAATGGGTACCAGATCTTTCCCTGGGGTAAAGTGCGGCCGGGGCGTGCTGCTGACCACTCACCCCCTTCTAGTGCCGCGGTCATGGAAGAATAGAGCTATACCTCTAACCACCCTCTGAACCACACCGGGCCTGTAACGGGATCACTTTACTTTTTACCCTTTTTTTTACACAATACTTATTCTACAAGAATTTTTACGCGATGAGCCATATTGAAGAACGGGAGAACATTGTTTAAGTTTTATCAAAAGGATGGGCTGTAGAGATTACTGCAACAATACAGCCTAAATCGAAATTACGTTCTTTGTGAAATTGTCAGTGATAATATCGCACATAATTAGTTAAATCGATAACTGATAGGAGGCTTCGGAGAAGAAACACGTAGATCCACAGAAAAGCAGATGGATAATAATGATTTCCCCTTATCATTTAATATCGTGCACCTTCTGCAAAGAACGATTGATGAAGAAGCCGTAAAGAGTTTTATGTCTGTAGGGTGCCGCTGATTATGTTTCACGGTTTTCAGTAGGACGGATTATTGAGTTTTTATCGTTGCACCGTGCAATTTGAAATCTATATAGTTTACACACATGCCGCTCTACGACATGCTGCCACATCACCAAATATATATAAGGACGTAATTTTACCGAGTGTTTTAACATAAATAGATACAGATAAAGCTCCCTGATGGTGGTCATTAAAGACCGAAACATGTAGGAGCGATATTATTGTGTATTTTGATGTAAATTTAGAATTTTAATGTTGAATGATATGGCGAATGTGAATGTGAAATTCAAAAGGGTACGAAGCGAAGCATTCGTGGCGTATTCTAAGAGAAAGCACACACGATCCCAGCATATATCTAGGAGTGAGGAAGGTCACAAAGGAATCTCTATCAGGACAGCCTGTCAGCGACGTAGTTTCGAATCCGAAATATTACGAATATGACGCATGAGTTCTAACAACCCGACGGTGACTTTCATGGTGTACAGTGCCGACCTGAAGTCCCTGTAGGCGTGCTTGATTTATCACGAATTGGTTGTCGCTGTCTGGCGGGTAACAATTGAAGGGATGTTTCATGAAACATAAGCCTGCCTGTCCGTGGAAAGATTCTGAAGACCAAACGGCATTGCTTCTGTCCTGCTGACATGCTCTTCAGATACGTTACTCGGTAATTAATTAAAAATACCTGATGATCATAATTTCTTTCTCTTCTGCAAAGGAAAATAATTATTTTTTTTGAGCGAGAGAGAGAGAGGCCATCCCGTTGTGTACGAGTATTATCAAATTTGTATAATATATTGTGCACCGTCAATACACAACATACATTATACAAGATGCAATAATTACAATTAGGTGATATTTGGCTACATGTTTCGGCCGTGACCGGCCATCTTCAGGCCAACTAGGAACAACAATTAAGGCACAGTAAAAATATTTCTCAATGGGATCCCATTTTGTTCACATTAATGTGAACGGAATGGGATCGCATTAAGTAATATTTTTACTGTGCCTTAATTGTTGTTCTTAGTTGGCCTGAAGATGGCCGGTCACGGCCGAAACATGTAGCCAAATATCACCTAATTGTAATTATTGCATCTTGTTTGATGTATGTTGTATATTGACGGTGCGCAATATATTATATGATAATAATTAATTTACGAATGCTAATTTAAGAAATAAAATTAATTTCGCCCTGCTACTAGTCTATGTCTTTTGAAAACCCTGTATTGATTTGTACTAATCCTGTTAAATGCAAACAACTAAAGACACTTGTCCAGATACTCGTTAGTAAGAGAACTGCGCAGTGAATTTTCATTTGCCTCTCTTGATCAGCATTTCTTGTGAACTAATTAGCGGGCATTCAGATCATAAATAAATCTGTCTCTGTTGCACATTAAACTGTTTTCTGTAACACATCTTTTATAATACGGATAACATTAATAAGGGCGAGAATAAATCTGGTCGCATTGATGTGATAAATGAAAGAGCTGGCAGTACGCTATATATTGTGACATCAAAACAACGGTATAAAAAATATGAAACAAGACATTAGCAGCCTAATGGGCAATAAGTTTGTAAATTATCGCTAACATGTTTATGCAGAATGAAAATCTGGTCCTTCAAACAACTTTTTGCATCGCCTCTCTCCTGAGATGCCGAACAAGATGTTCCTTAAATGAAGTTACCACGAGTTGTAATGTAGGTTCTAGGAGTGGATATTGATCTCATTCGAGACATATGTGCGCTGCAGGGTATGGGAATACTGAGGAATCCTAACGTCACAACCACGCGCCCCACGGTGGGCAAACCGGTCTCAAGAGAAACGTCACATAAAGATATCGCCCGAAATTGTGACTGATTTGACGAACACCAGAGTAGAAGACATACGAGAAAGAGAGGCACAAGTTTAGAGAAAAGGAAGGCGAAGGAGGTGCTGAGTGTGATTAAAAATGGAAATAAAAAATAACTACGTATAATATGAAATATTATTGGAGGAAGAAATGAACTTGCGAAAAGGAGGACGGATTGAAGGTCAAGAAAAACAAGAGATTATGTTTTATTGTAATGTGTCATCATTACACAACATATAAAACAGTTGTAATTTTACAACTGGTTAGGTTCGGCTACATGTTTCGGCCGTTACCCGGTCATCATCAGGCCAACAAAGAAATAATGTTAATTAAGGTACATTCATTGGCTTTACCAATGGGATCCCATTATTTACATTAAACTTTAAGCTTCTAGAGTCTATATTAATGGTTAAAAGCTATTGAATCTAAAATTGCTTATAAAAATTGTATGTGATTTTAAGTTCACTTGCAGGGACGGATATACGTCGTGCCGCCCTATGTAGTAACACTTTGGGTTGTGTAGATGTGTAAGACGTACGTGGGAGCCCCCACGTACGTCTTATACATAGGAAATGTGTAAAGAGTGAAGAAGACTGAGGGAAGGCCTTTCTGCAGCTTGGGCGTAGGGGCTACGTCATGTAGATGTAGTAATAAAGGTAAACCCGTTTATCCAGATAGTTTCAAGAAACCAAAGAAGCAAAATCCACAAGAAGAATGTCAGGAAGTCGATTTGATCATAAATTAGAACAGAATAAGAAGAAAAGGAAGTGAAGGTGTGACACTGGTTTCATTAAATCAGTAGCGGATTACGTGTCTGACCAGAATCCGTGAAGCATGTGGTATAAATATTTGGATGGGGGTCGGCCTGTCGCACGGACGTGAGCATTTCTTTTTACAAGGAAGTCTGACGACAGATAAAGAAAACCATAACTAATTAAAAGTGCAAATGAAGTCGAGTCCCAAGCGACTTGCGGCTACGAGATGACCGGACCAATTCCGGCAACAGATAGCACAAGTTACGCTGTTTTACAACAGCCATCATGTTTTTGCGTACTTTGCAAAGACATTAGCTTACTTCATACTTTGCTCTGCGAGTAGGAATTTGCAACATGCAGAACGTTTAGGCCCTACTGTACTGATACGTTTCGAAACTTCGGTCTAACTACCTGTTCCTTCATTTACACAGAATTGGAGTTAGATTTTATTTCATAATGCTACATGTGTGGATGCTGTTGATTTTATTAAGAGTCGTAGGAAGGATTAGGCCTGCTGTAGCAACTATAGACGGGATATTCGTGTGTTGAATATAGGCCTATGGACAGTCTAATCCTAGGCTTATTTTCTAGTCACAAGTGTTGGATGTGTACAGTGTTCTGACTGATTCTCAGGTCACATTCGTAATGTAAAGCTAACTCATCGGAATACACTAAACTCGCTGTTTTAACCAACGGCTTCAGCACCGAATCATTACATTCTTTCAGGACTATAAAATCACATTTTTTCCACAGAATGAGGTGGGACGCAACTGGGATAGGATTCAAACTTTCCGCAGAATATTCGCAGAGTACAACCAACAAGATGCGACGTTTCTCAATTTATTTATTTCTGTAAGACTTTCTACATGTTTCAGACGGGTGTTCCGTCCATCATCAGGATCTCAAAACTGCACATACAGCGTCAGACATTTGTCAGACCATGACTGAACGTTAAATTTTCCGCAGAATGTTGCTTTGGCCCCCTTTCTTCCTATCCATGTTGGCCAAGATGATAGGTCAGGCTGCCGCCACATCTGAGTTTTCGTTACGAGATCATTCGAAGTTTGGTCTACATAAATTGGAATGTAACATTGGATAAAGTAACAGCGCTAGAGCCACGAGCCTAACAAATCATCCTTTCTGTACAATCGGCTTGCTAGGAACGTAAAAAGAAAAGGAATTTTGGTAACGAAATTGTAACTAAAATTTACGTATTTCCTCGAAAACACTTGGGCTGATGGTTATGTCTTAACAACGTGAGATTGAAGAGTGAAATTTGTGCTCGTAAAGATATTGAAGTAAAACCGCCTATTGACACATATTACTCTATTTTACCTAGTTTTATATATCTCAAGATTCTTTTGATTGCCCAACGACTGCTTATATATATATATATATTCTTCCTCATGGCGCTTTACAAAAGTTACTTAAGAGTCTGAACATGGCCTAATTTAGGTCGAAACATGTAGCTCAATTAGATGGACTCAGGCTTCTCATGTAGATCGATTGTGTTGAGACTGATATTCACTGTCTGTTTATAAGAGACATTTTGTTGGATATTAAGGTAGAACAAGCTTCCCTTACATGTTTTCAGTTTTGCTACTGTATTAGTGACACTCTGTCAACTCTGTAGTTTAAATATCGTCAGTAGGAGGATGGCTGTACATGATGCATAGAAGTGGTCGTGAACTATTTAAGGTACTACACTAGCACTGGGCTGGAGAGATTGGGGGAAGCCACGATATGTCTCAGTCCGGATATAAGACCTGCCTACTCCAGTACGGAGCAGGAGTGATACTTATCCGGTCTTGGGTTTCTTGTGTCGGAGCGACTTCCCAAATGTACTGACACGTACTGAAGTGCTTTATCTCCGAAAATTAGCCGTGACTGCCAGTTCTTCAAGTTACGTATAAGCCTAATATGATGTTTGTTTCGATCCTGTAATTTGTACGTTGTTGTTAAATTCACACTAAACCGATAATACGCAGATAAACTGTAGCTTCACTATTGTTGCAGCGTCACTGCCGACCCAGAGAGATTCAATAACGACAGTGTGTCTTGGCGGGTGACGTAACAAAAGGTCTTGTCTTTAAGCAAGTTCCTCTCCGCCGCGCACCCTGCCATCTAATGGATTGATCGTATTTTATATCGGCAGGGTGTTGGAACCACCCTAGTAACAAAATTGACTAAATTCGTATGAGAGAAGTAACTTAAACCTATGCCTTATGCGTTTTGAGGCTTCCATGGCGGGTGTTTGTCAGAGAATAGTCTTCCGGCTTATTACACTGTGTAGGAACGTGTCTTCCGACGTTTCGGAGGGACGTCGTGCCTACACCTTCAGGTTTATTTTTGTTCAGGTGGAGACTGAAGTTTCCTCTGGACGAAAACCAGGAAGACCATCTTATGGGATTATTCCTTGTTCTAAAATTTTAGCAATTCTTAGGAACTTCTCTCCTGTCTGAGTACCACTGATAGAGAAATGTAGCCAACAGAACCACAATTAAATAGCAAATTACACTGTTTGGAAAACTGTGGCGACATAAAGCATTTGTAGGACAACGACACAATTCATACATATAAGGTCTGATGATATGTTGTGGGTGTGGTAATTGTGATCAGTAACTAGTCGTTGGTCTTTTCGAGTATTAGAAGACCACGTCAAACTTGTGCATAAGAGAATTAAAGTACAAAACTGGACGATGTTCTCGTTAAAAATAGTAAATAATACTTGTTTCGTGAAAGCCTGATGTTTTGGGATTCGGATTATGATAGCAGAACCTAAAATGAAAAACATAGGTAAGTCGGACTTAGAGGTCTGTATCTCTGTAAATCTTCCTTCAGTAACTTCAGAATTAGCAATAAATGGCAGTAATGTGCTGTAGCACATTTTAACATTCATTTACAATAATTTGTTTGTATTGGCCTAAATTCGCTTCAGTAATGTGGGTAGCTATTTTAGTTTTGTAAGTCTTAGCATGCTCGTGAAATACTTACATAGGAATACTGACAGATCTTTCAGAGTGCATCTTAATATATTATTTACACAAGCTGTTTCAATCAAGACACGTGACGTAATTTATAGAATTACGATACAATAAGTCTAATTACCAATCTGAATGTGATCTTCGGATTGTTACTTATTCCTTCCGTTTGTAAATCCTTTACTGCCTTCTAATCAACAAATGAGTGCTCTTATCACGAAAAGTTTAAACCATTTTGACTTCAGAGACCTAAAAGTGTTTGAATTACACCATGCGATTCACATTTTTCTGTCACTTTAATAGATCTATAAACTAGTCCTCACACTGCATGTTGGGCCTGTTTTGTTTGATGATTAGCCATTTAAATTGATCCACGATACCTACTATATTGCTGAAAGATATTACCCGTTTTTAAAAGTGTTTGGTGGCCTCGTTTAGTTGACTTATTACTACAGTCACGTGGTCTACACCTGTCTGACACTTGGGTAAAATAGAGGCAGGTCAACATTCCTACGGTCTATCAATCTAAATTAATTTTTAATGAAGAGTTCCTATAACCAAACAACCAACCAATCAACCAAACAAACAAAAAACAAACAAACAAGCTCACCAAATAACTAACTAACCAACTAACCGACTGACTGACTAAATATATAACCAAGTCCATCAAACACAGTACATCTCGAGAAGCTAGTATTCTGTCAGCCCATAGGTTCGGTGCCTAGTACACAAGAGGCTGCCAATTGTCTTCGAACCGGATCAATCCAATCCACGACCTCCTATCCTATTTCTTGAAGATCCATTTTAATATTATCTGGCCATCTACGCCTAGGTCTTCCATTCGGTCCCTTTCCCTCACACGCCCCGTCAGCATCTTGTATGTCCTTGTCCTCCCCCCATACATATCACATGCCCCGCCCTTCTCATTCTCCTTGATTTTGTTAACGTGAGAGTATTTTATGAGAAATACCAAGTCATGAAGGTCCTGGTTTTTCAGTGTTTTTCATCCTCTTCATATTCCCCCCCCCCCCCCCCCCCCTTTTCTCCCTCCTCACCCCCCCCTTTTTCTCCCCTCCCCTCTTTTTTTTTTCTCTTTAATTTTATAACACAACCCCACCACATAAAAAAAAAAAAAATATAACCAATATCTACG
>Ga0123357_10010292_pt1 | contig 11880 bp, 12 predicted proteins | sample TergutEmb28metaG_FD_89873 | JGI IMG/M metagenome (GOLD analysis project Ga0123357, IMG submission 89873) | Embiratermes neotenicus P4 segment gut microbial communities from Petit-Saut dam, French Guiana - Emb289 P4 | ecosystem: Host-associated > Arthropoda: Insects > Digestive system > Gut ...
AACTCTAATTTTGGATATGACAATATGACGCAGGATACGGGCGATGGTATCAAGGGCGTTATCAAGACATTGGGTACAGGTGCTGAGTATATGGTGGTTATAGCGGCATCGGATATGACGACAATGTCGGGTGTGTTTAATTGGTTGTGGAATTGATTTGAGTCAATGGTATTTTTTGAGAGGTGTGGGATATATAATTAAAATATGGTAGTAGTGTTTTTTTTGGCAGTATCTCTTGCGATGGACGCCCTGGCGGTGTCCTTTTGCAATGGGCTCAGGCAAAAGCGATTTGCCGCAAGGTGGTGTGTGGCGTCGTGTGTCTTTTTTGGGCTGATGCAGGGCGGGATGCCTGTGCTGGGGTATTTTTTGGGTGAATTGATTTTGCCGTACATTGAGAGTTTTCAGACGTGGGTGGCGATGGGGATTTTGGTTGTGCTTGGTGGCAAAATGCTGCGTGAGGGCATCAAAGAGATTTTGCAGGACAAAAAAAACAAGCGGGCAATGGATGCGGTGTGTGCCAAGTGTGAGGACGGGGATGAGGTATGTAGGGCAAAAAGGGAGCAGTGTGAGAGATTCAAGACTGATGTGGTGGTGATGGAGATTGTGAGCAAGAATGAGGGGCGTGGTGGATGGAGCGTGGGCAGAGTGTTGGCACAAGGGGTTGCCACCAGTATTGATGCGTTTGCGGTGGGTTTGGCGGTGGCTACGCTGGGGGTGTCTGTGTGGGTTGTGGGGGGTGTGATTGCCGTAGTGACCGCCGTATTGTGTTTTGGTGGGGTGGTGCTTGGGTACAAGAGCGGCAAGATTTTTGCGGGCAAAGAGGGCTGGGCGGTCGTGCTGGGTGGCGTGGTGATGATTGGGTTTGGGATTAGTTTTTTGTTTAGGTGAGCCTTTGTACAAAAAGAAATCCATAAAAATATTTAAATTTTTTTTGGAAACAGCACAAAATCGTTTGACAATCAATCAAAATTGTGGTATAATAATTTGTACTAGGCGAATATTCTAATGTTTGCTGGGGTTTTTTATTTGTCAAAAACTTGCCGAGGGCGGGTGTGACAAAACGGAGTCTTGCAAAAGTGGTTTTGTGAGCAAGTTTGACAGTTGTGGTAATGGACAAAAAACAAGAAAAACTAAAAACGGTCAAGGCTGGCAAGGCGACAAAGGTTGCTCCCAAGGCAGAGGAAAGCAAGGTTTCAAAAAAACCGATGGCATCCAAACTGACCACCAAAGAAAAAGCAACGACAAACAAAATGGCGGACAGTGGTGTGCAGACAAGCACAAGTATGCTGGGGCATTTTGTGGTCAGCAAGTGTGGCAGGGATGAGGGTCGTGCATATGTCGTGGTGCGTATTGTGGATGGTGATTTTGTGATGGTGTCCGATGGCAAAGTTCGCAAACTGGACAATCCCAAAAAGAAACGCAAAAAGCATTTGAGACAGGGACCGTTGGTGGAGACCATTGCACGCAAATTGATTTTGCAGACCAAGATTTTTGATAGTGAGTTGCACAGTGCCTTGGGTGCTGTTGCCAATACGCTTGACCCCGATATGCGGGTTGTAGAATAAACAACAGGAGTTTTATGCCAAGAGAGGACAATATTGAAGTTGAGGGAGTTGTCGTAGAGACACTGCGGAACGCTATGTTCAAAGTGCGTCTCAAAAACACGCCTACGGAGCATATTGTTACCGCCACGATTAGTGGCAAAATCCGTATGAACTATATCAAGATATTGGTGGGCGACAATGTAAAAATGGAAATGTCTCCGTATGATATGTTCAAAGGCAGAATTACTTACCGTAGCAAGTCGTAGGGCGGTTGTGGACAAGTCATCAAGTATTGCAAAAAAATTGAGTATACAAAATAGAGGAATCTTATGAAAGTTAGAGCATCCGTAAAACCTATGTGTGACAAATGCAAGGTAATCAAAAGGCACGGGACCATTAGGGTTATTTGTGCAAAGTATCCAAATCACAAACAAAGGCAAGGTTAGGTTTGTGGTGTGATGCAAAGTGGCGTGTGCATTGAATGTGCCGTGTGCTTTGTTGGAAGAAAATTTTATAAAACGGGCGTTTGCAAGAGATTGCAAAAAAGCAAGGGAGCAAAAAGTGGCTAGAATTGCGGGCATAGATTTGCCAAAGGACAAAAGAGCAGAGATTGGACTCACCTATATCTATGGTGTGGGGCGTCCTATGTCAAACAAGATTTTGGCGGCTACCAAAATCAATCCAAACACTCGCATCAAAGATTTGAGCGAAGTGCAAGTGATTGCTATCTCCAAATATATTGATGCAAATCTCCGTGTTGAGGGCGACCTTCGCAGAGAGGTTTCTTTGAGTATCAAGCGTCTTGTGGACATTGGTTGCTATCGTGGTGTCCGTCACCGCAAAAAGTTGCCGGTGCGTGGACAAAGCACCAAGCAAAATGCAAGGACACGCAAAGGGCCCAAGCGTACGGTTGGCAGGAGCAAAAAAGAAAGCAAGAAATAATGCGATAGATTTGTGGGTTGCCTAGTACTTTTGGCAAAGGTGACTCAGCAAAGAGCAAAGCGAGGTTGCTTGTTGCAAGCAATGAGACTTTCACAAAATGAATAAACGCTCTCTTGATGGGGGCAAAAGGAATCAAAAATGGCTGTTGCAAAGACATCAAAAAAAAGAGTGACCAAGGCTCCTGACAAGGGGCAAGCACATATTCGTTCAAGTTTCAACAACACGATTGTGACTTTGACCGATGAAAAGGGCAATGCAATCTCTGCATCCAGTGCAGGGGCACTCAATTTTAGGGGTAGTCGCAAGTCTACACCTTATGCGGCACAACAAGCGTGTGAAAAGGCGGCAAGAGCGGCACACGATGCAGGTTTGCGTAGTGTGGAAGTCTTTGTAAAAGGACCAGGGCAAGGCAGAGAGGCTGCGATTAGGGCACTTGAAAACGCTGGACTCAGCGTGAGTGCGATTACCGATGTTTCACCTATTCCACACAACGGTTGCCGTCCACCCAAAAAGCGTAGGGTCTAAGATTGGATTGTGTGTGTTGGGTGATGAAACAAAGAGTGTGTTTTGTGTGATTGATGGGCAGTGGATAGTACCAAAAAATGTTTTTTGCGTGTTTGTTTGCAAAAAACAATGAGCAAGCGACAAACAAAAAATAAAAACAAAGACAACAAAGATAGAGGGCAAAATGGCAAAATATACGGGAGCGGATTGCAGACTATGTAGGAGAGAGGGACAAAAATTGTTCCTCAAAGGCGAGAGATGCACAAGCAAAAAGTGTGCAATGGATAGGCGTCCAGTTCCTCCTGGACAACACGGCTTGGGTCGCAAAAAAGTGAACGAGTACGGTTTGCAATTGCGTGAAAAACAAAAAGTAAAAAGGGCTTATGGGTTGCTTGAAAAGCAGTTCCGTGGGTACTATGATATGGCGAGCACCAAAAAGGGTGTTACGGGCGATGTAATGCTTGCTATGATTGAAAAAAGATTGGACAATGTCGTATACCGTATGGGTATTGGGGCATCTAGGGCACAATCCAAGCAAATCGTGACACACGGGCATATGCAAGTCAACGGCAAGTCTGTCAACATTGCTTCTTATCAAACCAAGGTGGGTGATACCATCACCATCAAACCAAGCAAAAAAGACAATGCTATTTTCAAGGAATTGAAGGGTGCCAAGATAGTTATGCCCAAATGGCTCACTTTTGATACCAATGATTTTGTGGGAAAAATTATTGCGGAACCACAAAGAGATGATGTGGACCTCAACATCAAAGAAAGTTTGATTATTGAGTTGTACAGCAAGTAATAGGTCACTAGGCTTGGGTCATACAAGAGTGTTTGGTTTGCGGATTGTAAAACAAACAACGACACGAGTCAGAAAAATTGAATTGATTTTGCCCTGGTAGATAATGGAGATAGCACATATATGATGGAGATAGAGAAGCCACGCATTACAGTAGAAGAGTCAAGTGATTTGAGACAAGGCAAATTTATTGTAGAGCCGCTTGAAAGAGGGTATGGGACTACTATTGGCAATGCTCTGAGAAGGGTGTTGTTGTCGGCACTACCCGGTACGGCGGTTGTGGGTATCACCATTGAGGGTGCTCCGCACGAATTTACCACCATCAAGGGAGTGAGAGAGGATGTCGCTGACATTATTCTCAATCTCAAAGGACTCAATCTCAAAGGCTATTTTGGCGAAAGAACGACCAAAAAATCTATTCGTATTGACATTGACAACAAGGGGACAACACCCATTGTCATTACTGCCAAGGACATAGAGACCGACCCTGAGGTGCAAGTACTCAATCCTGATTTGTATATTTGCACAATGGAGCAAGGTGCCAAGTTGCATATGGAACTTGCCGTTGCCAAAGGGCGTGGTTATGTGACCGCCGACAAAAACAAGGATGCGTCCAGACCAATTGGGTTTATTCCTATTGACAGTATTTTTACGCCCGTCAAGACGGTCAACTATGCTGTGGAGAGCACCCGTGTTGGACAAAGTATTGACCACGACAAATTGATTATAGAAGTTGGCACGGATGCTGCGTTCAGTCCCAAAGAGGTTTTGGCACTTGCTGCAAAAGCGATTGACGACCATATGAGATTGTTTGTGGAACTTGCGGATAGTTTTGCGGGGCTTGATATCTTGGTGGATCGTGAAGATGATGCAGCAAAACGCAATTTGGAAATGAACATTGAAGAGTTGGATTTGTCTGTGCGGAGTTACAACTGCCTCAAACGCGCCAATATTCATACCGTTGAGGACTTGACAAGACGCTCTGAGGAGGATATGCTCAAAGTGCGTAACCTTGGACAAAAGTCACTAGAAGAAGTTATTTACAAGTTGAGAGCCTTGGGTCTTGACCTCAAAACATACAACGAAGACTAACTTTTGAAAATTGGAATGGGTAGCAAGACAAAATGAAGTTGCGATACAAATTTCCGATTCTAGTCAAAACAGCCAAGGGTCACAAATGGAGTGGAGTGGTCATCAAATGCTGAGAATTGTTTTTCTGTTTTGAACAAGAAAAAACGAATTGGCAACAAGGATGATGTGGATACCTTGTACAAACACCCAATGGAATGGCGAGAGTTTGATTTTCTGTTTTTGAATAGAGAAGTTCTCAAACAACAACGAGTAAAATGCTGAAAGTTTACTTTTTTGATTTTTGAAAAGCAAAAAAGTGTAGAACCAATATAAAAACAAAGATAAACAACAATTGTACAAGCAATGTACATTGTACAGTTGGAGGGTATATGGAACAACGCAAACTAGGACTCAATACGACACAGCGTATGGCACTGCTCAAAAATCAAGTGACCGAACTTTTGTGGTATGGAAAATTGGACACCACTTGGGCAAGAGCCAAAGAGGTGCAACGCATTGCCGAAAAAATATTGACCACCGCTTTTAGGGCGTGGGATGACACCGTCAAAAAGGTGGAAGAACGCAAAAACGCCAAAGGGCAAACCATCAAGGTAGAAGTTGTCAACGATGGACCCAAACGCCTTGCTGCACGCCGTAGCATTATGTCAAAACTCAATGACATTCAAGAAAAGCGTGCCGTGGATGAGCCATATGATGCCTTCTTGGCTCGCACCGAGGCCATCAAACACCCACTCATTGAAAAAATATTCAATGAATACGCACCCCGCATTCAAAAGCGTGAATCCAACAAAGGTGCCAAAGGTGGCTACACCCGTGTCCTCAAAACCGGCTTCCGCCGTGGCGACGCCGCCGAAACCGCAATGATAGAAGTTATTTTGTAATAGTAAAACCCCCTTTGTCTTTTGAGACAGAGGGGTTTGTACATCGTTGTAAGGATTGTGATTAAAACAGTCCTTTTGTTTTTTTGTTGGTTCCTTTTATAGGGAATTTTTGCAAACAGTGTAAATTGTTTTACATATTTTGATAAAATTACAAATGTTTTACAAAAAATGTAAAAATTTGTTGACAAGTTTAATTATTTATGATATTATGAATATATGAAAATTAGAGAAAGGTTGCAACAGTTGCAAATGAGAACAAGCGAACTGGCTACTTATTTGGAAATTTCACGCCCAACTTTATATAAGTATATTGAGTTGTATGATGCGGGGGTTCGAGATGGAATCAACAAAAGAGTGTTGAAGTTGTTGGGTTATATTGATGAAAACAAGGCAATTGGAAAAAGGGGAATCATTGCTTATGTGGCAAGTGGACGACTGAATGAGTTGGATGGTATCTTGGGTGAAAAACAATTCTGTTTTTATGCAAAAGAGGGTAGTACGGACTTTGAATTACTGGGGCTTGTGCAAACCTATCTCAACAGTGCCTATGATGCTAATAATTTTGGAGATAAACTGGGGATGTTGTTGTTGAGTATTGAGCGAATGCGTTGTGGCGATGCTCTCAGTGAGCAAGAAAGAAAGATGGTGATAAAAATAATTGATAAGGATTCCAAAAATACAACAAAAAGGAGATAACAAATATGAGTAGAGCACGGCAAACCATAAAGGATGGGGGCAATGCAAACAAATTGGAGACGATCGGGTCTCATAAAGACGAGGAAAGCGTCACGATTGAGAGAAAAATTATTTTTAATGATTTTAGAAATATTTATTCTGAAAATAAAGAAGGCGGGAAGGAGAATGCGAGTGCAAAAAAGGAGAGTGGGTGTCGCATCAAATACAATGAACTGATAATCAATCGCAAAGGGACACAATTGGAAGATTTGGGAGAATTGATTGTTTTGATTGGTGCCAATAATAGTGGCAAATCCAATGTGTTGCAAGGGTTGTTAAAAGCCAAAGCAAGTTTTGATAAATCTGTGGAGGCCACAGAATTTGTTTGGGACAAAGAGAAGGAACCTTATATAAAATTTTGCACCAATGGCATAGAGAAAAGTAGACAAACAAAATATTGGATGGTAGACAAAGGTGATGATTGCAGGGAGTATGGTGAATCACCCAAAAACCCACACAATAAGCCTACGCCTTTTGAGTATGCAATGAGCGATGTTTTGAGAGAATTCTTGCAAGGTGAGTGTAGGTTTGTAGAACTTGTGGGGAAAATGGATGCGTTGGAGAGCGTTGAGGGTGATGCAAATTTTGTCAAGGCGATGCAAGTGATTGAGACGGAAATCCCCAAAAAAGAAGCGGAACAAGTGCGTTTGGAAACGCAGTATAGGTACAACCAGCCATACTATGCACAACAAAAGCAAGTAATACAAACCAACATAACAAAACTTCAAAGCCTTGCAAAAGAAATGAAAGAGTACAAACTCGGATATGCAAAGCAAAAACAGTTGGATGATATTGTGCAAGCCAATTGTATACGGCAACTAGGAGTGAGCATTTTGCCAAATATCGTGGAGTATAGCGAAAGGGATATCAAGCAAAAAGAGTTTGAGGTGCAAAACCATCAGATTGAAACTTCCACTTTTTTTCAAAAACTGTTTGCGTTGATTGAGGTTGATTTGAAAAAAGTGCAAGAGAGATACGGTCTATACAAAGAACAGAAAAACAAAATGATATTGACCACTTTTGCCAAAGAATTGAATGAAAAATTGAAGAAACTGAGTGACCAGTTTAATGCTTTGTATGTGAGTGGTGATGATGTTGGGAAATATAAATTCTTGCTGGATTTGGAGTCGGTCAACATATCGTTTTCTATTGCCATTGACAATGAGCAAAATGATATACCGCTTAATATTGACAAGCAGTCTACTGGGTTTAGGTGGTTTTTCAATTTTTATTTCAATTTACTCAATGATGCGAATTTGGACAGGGGTGATATTGTTTTGATGGATGAGCCTGGGACAAGTTTGCATATGCGTGGGCAAGTGGAACTGAGAAATTTTTTGAAAAACTATGCAAAGGAGTCTGGGATAACTTTTGTGATAGCAACGCATAGTCCGTTTTTTATTGATGTAGACTATTTGGACGAATTGAGAATTATCAAAAAAGAAAATGGTTTTGCCAAGATTATCAATGATTTTACGCTCTCTCGGAATGATGGTAATAAAGATATGCTTTTTGATATTGTGAGTGCCTTGGCAGTGGGTAGGCATTGTGTTCTTAATCCTAACGACACGCTCATTTTCGTAGAGGGTGCTACTGATTACAATTATTTGGTAGCGTTTAAAAAGTATTTTAAAAAAGACGGCATTGCGTTTTTGCCCATCAATGGATTGAGAGACAAGCATCTCATAGGCAAGTTGTGTGATATAGCAAAAGAGCCCATTCTTTTGGTAGATGGAGACAAAGCAGGAGAAATCGCAAACAAACAAAATGCAAAAGAGAAAGTTGAGATAATCAACCTTTGGGAAGTGGAAAAATCTTGGTTGACCATAGAAGATTTATTTGCAGGTGCGGACAAGGACAAGGTGAATGGAGACAATAAAACATACGCAAACTCGTGCAATATCAAAAAGCATTGCGACGAGATTGAAAAAAGTTTTTCAAAAGAAACCATAAAAAATTTTGAACAGTTGTTTGCACGCTTGGAGTTGTAGTGATAAGGGGACGAAAAATGAATTATTTGGACTTGTTTCCACAACTGCATTTTGCAAATGAACAAGAGCAAAAGAGGTTGAATGAGTATTGTCAAACGAAAGGGGTGTATTTGCATAAGCAAGTTTATGAGGCTCTTTTGCACTGGGAGTCCAAGACTAAGGTGGTGTCGTATGAAGAGTTATCTGGTTTGATTAGGTATGATAAGACATTGCGATATGGGCTTTATGTTTATTTGAGTGCGGCGGAGGAATATTTGCGTGCGGTGGTATGTGAAAAACTGGATGTTGCAAAGGAGATAGCAGAACCGCTGAGTTGTAAAATTTTGCAATACAATCAACAAAAAAAAGAGTGGATAGAAGAAACTCCTTTGATAGAGAAAAAAGACTTTAATCATTCACACCTATATGCTGCAACTTTCTCAAAGCATTGTGGGTTGCACACATTGATACAAATTGTCAAGATGCACAAATTGGTGGAGAGGGAACAAGATTGGGACTTGGTCAAAGAACTACGAAACAAGGTTATGCATCATAATTTGCTTGTGTTGTCTCATTATACGGATAGGACGCACATTGAACAGGAAATAGCGAGTGTAGAGCAAGCAAGTGCGGCATTGTATAGAGTTTTGCCAAACGATGGGATGCGAAAAAGTTTGAACAAGGCCGTCAATATTGGAAATTTTAAGGATGGAGATTTGGGGGCTATGCCCAACGCAAAGATAATGAGACTAGGGAGGTTTGAAAATGGAGTATTTACCAAAATCTAAGAGCAAAGAGCCCAAGAGGATTTTTTTGAATGAGTTGATGCCAATGGTGAGAGATTTTTTGGGAAAAGAGTACGACAAGGGAAAATTTGTTTTTGCTACGCCAAGCCTTGTGGGGAGTGCTAAACGGAATTTGATATTGGCAAAATGTCAGAAAGGAAAATATTATGATTACGATTTTGACTATCAAGTTTTTTTAGAGAAAGTTCCCCACGAATTGGGTGCAAAGCAAACAAAGGCTGCTTTTCAAAGAGCCTTTGATGATGCAATTTGTGCTTTGAAAAAGAAAGAAAATATTGAGTTGCAGCCGTGCGAAGATTCTACCAATGTGCTGACAATTAAAAAGTTGAATATTGATGGGAACATAGAATATTCGTATGATATTGCTATACTACAAAAAAACAGCAAGGGGCACTTGATGATATTAAGGAATGAGAAAAAGGGCAACATCTATCATTTTGTAGAGTTGTCCAATTGTTGTTTTGGTGATTTTGGGAAAAAGAGTATCAAAATCAAAGGGATTGGTGAGTGGAATGCATTGAGAAAATTGTACAAGGAGAAAAAAGAACAGATGCAAAAGTTGCCAAAAGAGGACAGGAATCATTCTCTTTCTTTGCTTAAAGAGACGGTAAATGAAATATTGCAAAAAAGGGGGTATTGAGAGTTCACTTTTGAAAGTTATTTTTTAAATTTAGATAGAGTGTGTTTATAGCTGTATGTATCTGAATAGTTACTTTGGTGAGGATGAGTTTTGAGAAAGAAAACCTTGTTTTGATAACAAAAGCTGAACGGTGGAATATTTTTTTGCGGATTGGACAAAATTAGTTGCAAAAAGTTGGCAAAAATGGTATAATAGTAGGATAATGCAGAAGGTATGCTTGAATTCTAATTGGCTTTTGGATTTTGCGGGGCGTGATGGCGTGCGGGAGTCTAGTGGCGGTGCAAAGGTGGATTTGCCGTATTGTGTGAAGCACGAGAAGGCGTACTTTTGGCGTGGGCTTGATGATGTGGATTTGCGTGGTGTCAAGCGGGCGTTTTTGGTGATTGATGGGGTGCAGGGCGGTGCCATTGTGTCCATCAACGGCGTGGTGGTTTCTAGCGTGGCTGGGGGCTATGAGCGGATTGATATCACCAAAAAGTTGGGGCGGATTGCCAACGAGATTTGCTTGGAGATTGATACACGGGATGGGTCTAGTGGTGTTGCAGGCGGTGTGTTTTTGTATACGACCGACCAAGATGTGTATGTAGAGCCTGATGGTGTGTTTGTGGGTGGAACCAAGATTGAGGGTGCAAAGGCGGTTCAGAATGTGCGTGTGACGGTGGGGTACTTGGGGGATGCCAAGGGTGACAGTAGAGCCGTGCAAGCAATGGTGGAGGTCTTTAATCACCGTGGCAAACGCAAGGCACGCAAACTCAAAAAATTCAAAATCAAAAAGAGTGGGTTGGTTGTCAATATTCCTATCAATATCAACAAACCTATTTTGTATAGACCTGCCAATGTGGATATTGAGGATGCAAGCGGTGAGTACACCAGCAACGGTAGCCCTTATATCTATGGTATCAAGGTGACTTTGCAAGAGGTGCCCACTTTGACAGCGGCACAAAAACTTGCCATCGTGATGGCAAAGAAGACCGGGCAAAAAGTGGCTCCCTTGCAACCTGTGGAGATAGATAGCATTGAGAGCAAGTTTGGTGTGCGGGCACTTGGGCGTCGTGGAAAAAACTTGATTTATAATGGCAAGGCTTTCAAATTCAACGGTGTCAAAATTAGCAATACCAACAGTGTCTTGGGTGCCATCTCCTTGCCAACCGTAGAAGAGACCAAGTTGAAAACAATCAAGGCAAATGCATATAATATTGTAAGACCGGTGCAGTTTCCTACCGAGACATTTTTGAATGCTTGTGACAAGGTTGGGATTATGTGTATTGTGGATGTGTTTGGGGCGATGCCTTCGGGGATGGAGTTGTTTTACAACCTCAAATATGACACGATGCGAGAGAGCGTGATTGCTAGCAGGATTGCAATGCTACGCAACCATCCTTGCGTGATTGCTTATTGTGTGGGTGATTGCACAAATGCAAGTTATGGCAGAGCGGATTTGATGGAGTATGTGGAGAGCGTGGTTGCCACCATCCGAGGCATTGATGACAAGAACTTGGTGACCGCAGTGGTGACCGAACTCGTGCCTACGGCAGATGAGTTGGAACAATACGGCGGTGCCAATGCCATCAAAAAATGGACAAGTGTCTCCTTGGGAGAACGCAAGGCTGTGGCGTTGGAGATTGGCAGAGAGAAAGATATTTTTGGACAAGTAAGCGAGAAGTATTGTGAACTGCTTGATTTTGTATGTTACAAAAACTTGTCGGATAGATATGAGGCGGATGCAAAAAAGTACCCCAAAAGATTGATGCTTGGCGTGGACCACTCCCCCAAAGATTTGGATGAGGCGATTAGCAGGGGCGAAGATTCTTTGAGTGTAGTGGGTGATATGGGTGGTGAGTATTGCTTTGATTATTATGGCAAGTCAACACCGGTCAACGAGTACCGCCAAATTTTGACGGGGGCAAAAAACAAAGTTTGTATTGTTGCCTATGACAGTGACGCAGAGCCGGTCATCATCAATG
>Ga0123357_10010293_pt1 | contig 11880 bp, 9 predicted proteins | sample TergutEmb28metaG_FD_89873 | JGI IMG/M metagenome (GOLD analysis project Ga0123357, IMG submission 89873) | Embiratermes neotenicus P4 segment gut microbial communities from Petit-Saut dam, French Guiana - Emb289 P4 | ecosystem: Host-associated > Arthropoda: Insects > Digestive system > Gut ...
ACCAAGGGGGTCTTGTTCTTGCACGACAATGCCTCGGCTCACCGGGCACTTGCAACCCAGAAGAAACTGGCCTACCTAGGCTTTCGTTGTCTCGATCACCCACCCTATTCTCCGGATCTGGCCCCGTCGGACTACCACCTGTTCCCTGGACTGAAAAAAGAATTGAAAGTTCGCTAGTTTTCGTCCGACGCGAAGGTCATTGCCTGCCGCGGAGATCTGTTTGGACGGACAACCTTCTGAATTTTTTTTAGGTGGCTTGCAAAAGTTAGAGCAATGGGTTAAGAATTGTATTGAGCTTCTTGGGGATTATGTTGAATAAATCCCGAGTTTGTTCGATGTAGCTTGTTTCTTTCCTGGTCGGGCTAAGGACTTATCAGCACTCCCTCATAAATGTCTTACCACCTCCTGCAAAGGAACAATGATTCCTCGGACCTCTATGTCATACCTACTGACCCTACCGACTGATCTAGCCCGGCATCCACTATAAAATCCAAGTTAATTTCGAAACCAAAGATATTGATTTTGGTCTAGTTTCTGTCAGTCTATGCATTCCTGATTTATTGAATATAATAATACCTATTCAAGGGCAAAATCATAAGCAATTGAACTGCAGTTTTTAGTGAACAGCGAATCGCTCAAGACACGCTGGATAACGACTATTGTCTCTCTCCTGCTACTATTCTAGCTTCCTTTGTGTGGTACTAAGGTAAAGACCAGAAATTTCGTTCGGAATTCCAGGTCCCTTTACCGAGATTTAAACCCAATACTCTCTTGGTACAAAGCCTGGACTGTGCCATTCATTAAGGCCTATCTCAATAGAAACAGTTAAATGAAGTAAAGAATTCAATTTTCATTTAAGTGTTGCATTCGCTCAATATCCTCAACATACATCATTTTCCCCCTTATTTTAAGTACTGTATTGTTCTCATCATTCAAATGTCAATTTTCGATACGGTATCTTCCTCTGTTACGTTCACTTCCATCTGTTCTTGTCGTTATTTTCATTTTCCGTCCGGATGTGACAATAAATTCACCTTTATACATTTACTTTAAAGATGAACATTTTATACTGGTACTTTCCTCTTGTGCAGTTGATTGAACAAAATAGGAGAAAGGTCTATATTTCTGTACAGTTTGAAATGGTTTTCAATTGGAGCAGTTTATCTACCGAATTGTATTTCGGATTAAAAGTAGAGTAATTGCTTCACTGCACCCCTATCCATTTGCAGTGCTGGTTGCCACGCTTGGTTCTTCCTCTCTCGAGCAACTCTTGACTATGCAATTTTCGTCTCGTATTTATCTCCCCTTTCAATTTTCATTTTCCACATCACTGAATGGAAAAATGAGGGTCTGGTTCATCAAGAATGCCTTCAAATTACTAACTTCAAATTAATATTTTAGCGTTATAACGAATGAATATATGCGGTTCAACCCTGAAGTGTCCTTTCACTGTTCTGGCGTCTGTTGATTTCAGTTACCAGTACTACAACTATCACTATAAGTGTGCGTACACACAAAAATATTTTTAAACTCTTTTCTTTTTTACTATCAAAGCTGCAAATCTACATGTAACTGAAGTACATGGATAACAAAGGGAATTACAATGCTCTAGCATGGACTGCGGTTCAGGCTATGCAAGGGCTCATGCTTTCGGTCACCGGCCTCTCACCGCGGGAAACCGGATTAGATCCCAGACCAATTAATGTAGGATTTATGAAGGACCAGTTGGCACTGGAACTAGTTTCTCTCCGAGTACTTCGGTTCTCCCATGTCAGTATCGTACAACCATTGTTTCCTAATTATTCGTCAATCACTAACTACCTCTAATTCATGTCCATTAACTGCTGAAAATCTGACAGAAAATGTATAGCATTTGTGTCGCACATTTCATAGGATATGTAAGTTACATGTAAGCCGACCGTTTAGTTATTTATCAGAAAATATGAAATATTATTATTAAATATAAAATAAACAACATTAATATTTTATTGACTTTATATGTAAGTAATATGATGTATTCGTTTCGGCCACACTACGTCAACCTCATTGTTTGCAACCATGCCATTATTATTTAATTTACATCTAAAGGCATTTTATTAATTAAACATATAACTTATAGAATTTAAGACTAAAAACTTTCGCCTGCCAATCAATTAAACCTATTATATATAATCACTAATCACAATAGTATATGTATATGTGTGTGTGTGTGCGCGCACACACACACACACACACACATACGCCTTAACCCATAACCCTACCTGGACCCAAACTAGTTGTCTCCTGTCGTCAATTTTCTGCATGACTTTGATTATTATTTTTTATACAACCAGCAGTATGCAATTTGTTCCTCTTATCGCCTATTAGTAGCATTTCTTTTCTAGTCATGTCGCAATCACTTTGCCACTGTTATTTTGAAACTTTTTACAGTTTCTGTGTATGTGTTGTCGTGCCGTGTGGAATGAATAGATTTCGCCTCTGAAGGGGACTTTCTACGTGTTTTGTCAAACCATGAAGAGAATAGGCATGTTTCACACTGGTTTCACGTAACAAGTTAACGCGATACAGCAGCAGAAGAGAAATGTCCGCTCTTGGTCTTGTAGAGCATAACGGCACAACTGAATTGGATGGAGGAAACCATAAATAAAATATGCAAGGTGAGATCCTGAAACATCGACATACTGCGGAAGCAACCGGCATTGAATAGCTGTGAAAATAATGCGTGAAGGCAGTGAAAGGCGTCAAGTTCAAACTGACTGAACAGAGTTAATTAGCAGTGTCAAAGTTAGGTTTTATTGATGCTGTCATGAATTTTGTGTAGCAAATAAGAATTGACATAGACCCATTGCAAGGAAAGTCACATAAAAATAAAGGATGTAAAAAATAACTGACGGGACTGGAATCACGAGGACCTGATGAGCGCTGACAACGCGGCTGGCATTACAGGAAGCAGCAGGGCGCGAGCAAACATCTACGGGGTCTCGAACCAATAATTCTCTTGTTAGACTAATCCAGCACTGTTGGCTCCTATTACCTCCCATTCACTGCAACTGACTGGTACTGACTGGTAATAACTTGGTACATAAAGTAGTAATATACTAAAGAATAATGATATGAATTCTGACTTGAATTTTTACAGACGATAGCTACAAAGAGAGGCTTATCTTGGAATGCAATGTCGTCTGTTGTGTATGTGTTACCCGGTGCGACCTTCCTTTCCCACTGACGCCGAACTCATGGAGTATCGAACTTTTATAGCCACAAGCTGGTTTTATGTGTTAGGTGATTGCCAGAAGGAAGAGGGGAAAGCAGGAATGTCTGCAAGGAACACCCATCTAGCAATAAGGCAACAACTTTATTTGAACCCTTCGTCTAGAAGGTGGAGTAACAGATCCAAGGTAAAGTAATGCCTTTGACAGATACAGAACGGCGAATGGCATCACGCCATGAAGCTAGTATTCCCCATACAGAAGCTCTCTCGCCAGCTAACGAAGGAAATTTATACAAATAACGTACAATGGTACAATAAAGTCTATGATATAATCATAGTGTAACTGTAAGTAAAAAACGTTTCGGAGTTTGAACATCCATGAGAAAGAGTGGCTAGTGTAGTGATTTTTTGTTGTGTGAATGAATTGAAACAAAATCAGAAAATACAGGAAAGTATGGAAAACAAACGAGGGGAATGACGAAGAGGAGAAACAAAAACGATGGGAAAGATAAATGCGAAAATGTGGAAGGAGATAGATGTGTGAAACTTTTGTATACTATTTTGGAACAAATAGTTATATTTATTACAAAATTTGAAAATGAATAGATTTTGTAAATATATATTGGTGTGTTTTTTTAATTCTCATTAATTAGTAGAAAAGACCGTTTGAAGCTTTACGCGTAGTTATTTCTTTCGTATCTTTATAATTCACTTTCTTCTTTCGTTCATTTACCCCTCTTCCTACCTTTATCACATTCCCTTACTTCGCCATTAAGATAGTAAAGAATACGTTGAGATTTGTCGTTCCAGTGTCGGCTGTTGTGGTGATACTTTATTCTAGACTGTGATGTCACGCACATTCTTGGGCAGGTGTGGTAGCAGGGATGAATTAAATTAAATTTCCATCCCTCAAAGGGCAAAGTTGTGAACATAGACCTACCGCTTGTGTGAGTACGTCAATATTGTGTGTTTTCACACAAACGACGTAACGATGACATCACACGCAGGCACGCACGTACACACACAGTCGCTCGTAATCAGCCTTCTGTTAAATATACACAAACTCCAAATAATGATATTACTTTGCCCCGGAGGAGTGTGTGTGCGTGCCTGCTTGCCCTAATAAAGGCACAGTTTTATGTGTCCTTAAGCACAACACAATAGCAAGTTATAGGCAAAAATTAGACAGGACAGAACACGGTAGCAATTTACATCCGTGACATCCACACTTCTTCATTTTTGGACGGCATCACCGATAGCCGTTGCATTACAGAACAGTAAATCAATGTCTTTGCTGTGAAACCCAAACGTCTCAACAATTTGCGGGATTGGAGACAAAAGAAGTGAAAGTATAAAAGCTGAGTTAATGAGCTCAAAATAGACAGTAGGAACAAAAACCTTTTGATGTTACTTAATTTAGGGGTGGCCCATTATTTTAATAGAGTGGCCGTGTTATGTTCTTTTCATATGTCGTCTGTTCAGAGATCCAGTTACTCCGTTGACAAAGAAATGCGCTGATTTTATATATATATATATATGTTTGTTTGTTTGTTTATTTGAAGCTTATTTATTTTCGATTTATGTATCGATGTTATAACTGGCAATTAATCCGTAGTATGAAGCGTCGAACATAGATTCAGTGTACAAAACTTTCTCGCCATACGTAGTTTTAGGTGGGTTGTGTGTAATTTTTAGGATGATTATGGAAATTATTACAGAACATTTTTGCCTCTCGTCATTCTTACAAGGGAAGTGACTTCAGATTGTTTGCCCTCTTCCTCTGAACACGAAGGCGGAGAGTTCTGGTGCTTGTTCCTGGTCTGATGTGTAACAGTTCCGCACCGCACCGCACAGCATTCTTATTCGTATTCGTGTTTCAGACAGATCCAGACCTTTAGATTCTTTGCACAAATTTCACGACAAATTTCATTTTTTTATTTTACTCGTTTTCCTTAATGAAACACATATATTTTAACCTAGGTTTTCCATAGTCACTCGTAAATCTCATTTATTTTTTGTGTGGGTGCTTGGTTATTATTTCATGCTAGAATGCCACGTAATATGCCAATCGTCCAAACAGTTTCTGTTACGTAAGCAGAGAGTTAATTTTTAATCCCTAAAGACGAAATTTTATCCTCTTATCAAAATAACACAAACTCAATTTTAGTTTTAAAATAAGGGAGTTTCGGCATTTCATATTCGAGGCCCAGGTTCAGTCCCACTATAGACCACACCGAATCTGTAATGGCACTGACAAAATTTTCCCTCTAAGTACTTCTCTTGTCTTCAGTATATACAATTCCTCCCATGTATCGTATCCATTCATATATTATCTAGTGACCAGGGGTTTCTTATTCGACTTCCGCCTATTACAGGTCGCTGTTCTACAAGGATATATATATATATATATACACTTACCTGTACACTAGATAAAGAATGGTAGAAACTCAGGACAAGACGTCGGCATCTCCGACCTGTTCAAGACTTCTGGCTTGCTGTCCGTAAGAGTTTCGTCCAATACCGGTCGCTCTGCCGATGGAGTCCAAAGACAATTTATCGTATTATGCAAAACCGAACACGTCGTACAGTACATAAATATGCACCAGCCATAAAAATTTCGTCATACAGTGGTTTACTAGTAACAATATTTTGTGTTTCTGATAGAATTTAAGGTGATGTAAAATGAGTTGACGAATGTCATCGTAGTTCACTGAGTCTAAATCTGTGCGAGGTTGACCTACTGTTTTAATCATAATGTTCATTGATGGAGTCTCTTCTAACATTTAAAGCTATCCTCTTCGTGAACTAAAATTTTAGCTTCTAGATAGAAAAGTGATAATTTTAGAGCAAAGAGACTGAAATATATTTGTTTCATTTCCTCAAAAATGCTTTTTACAATTTTCTTAAGAAGGCAGTTTATTGTTCTGTAACAATAAGGCCTCTCGTGGAATTACAAGGCCTGCAACTTAGTGCCAACTAATGTAGTTTATTTATTGATTCGTCGAAGTAGAATTTATAACTGTGTTACTCCCTAAATGGGAACAAATAATATTAGGTTCTGATAGCCCTTTCCTTTCATATAAAGGAGTCAGATAACAGGGTGGACCTTGTGAAGCATAACCTATGACATACATATTTTGGCAAATCTTTTGACACTTGAGAGTGACTTTCTTCTTTATCTACAGCTTAGCTGTGCGAATTTCTACTCCGTCATGAGGATGAAACAGCTAAGGAAAAACAATTACTCAAATAAATAATATCAACCAAAAAGCACTGATTACGTGGCCGCTTGGCAAATCTGGTTCATCCGGCTGTAACATTTTAAACTTGGTTTAATGAATTTTGTTGAAGGCTATGAATCCGAATGATATTTAATTTCTCTACTTCAAAAAGAAATTTCTGGGAACCGGTGATGCCAAAATTAAAAGAGGGATATTTGTAAGCCCACATCGTCCAGAGAGGCGGCGCGTTTGATGGAACTTAAGTAAAACTGGGGAAGCATCTTAGAGAGAATTTAAAACATTGTCTGCAAATGTCTCGGACACTTCAAAGCAGCAAATTGCTAGTTAGTTTTTAAAGAAAAATTTAGTGCCTGCCAAGTCATGGAAAGCGAGATATAATTAAAATGTATTATCTGGATCTCGACTTGACTTTACTCCCAAAAAATGTTAGCGTTGTTATTAATGAGAGCTGGCATAAATGTTCGCAGTGTGGAAGCGGAACTCTGACAAGTGGAATCTCAGCTTGTTTTATAGCTACTTCTGGCTTTTGAAAGGAAACCCCAGAAGCCTACACAACTTCTACTTAGTTATTAGTATTGGGTCTTCAAATTAATCCACATTTTACGTTTAGATTATTTGACATTTTTTACAAAATAGGAAAATTTTTAAGTCATTTTCTAACACATTGTCCAAGATATGAATCTCTGTCTATTTCTGTACATTTGGCAGAAAATTATGTTTTATCTTACAATACGATCAGAGCATAACAAGTCAGAAAAAGAACTGCAAGGCTGTGATTATGTTCTCAAGTAAGTAGACTTAAATGTGTTTGAAGGAACTGGGGAAGCCAGGAACCCTAAATATCTAAACCGACATTTAAACCCATAAACTGCCCAACATAAACAGGGGTGTTAACAACTTGACGACTATTTTCGTCCTTCTTTGTAAGTCACTTTGATAGGACACCTACAATAATATGCAAATTTATAATATTTTTAAATTCATTATATTTTAACGGTACATGCCGTTAAAGGGCCTAGACATAGTACCAAATACACCAACTTGCTCCAAGCACGAGGTAAAACGTGATAAAGTTCAGTTTTTATTTAACCGGTAACATCTTTTCACCTTCTCTCAAACTCATGCACAAAATGCACGCTGTGTAATATAGGTATTTTTATTTGCGTAATCTTAGATATCGTGAAAATTACCTACTTTTCCCAGATTTACCTAAAAGTTATATTCATTTCATTTTAAGTTCCATACTACTGTTTGAAGGCGCAGATATGTTACCTGAAAGAAAGCTGTTTCGCCTAAAACGTTTCTTCCTCTTCCTTATGCCGAATGTTTGATTTCTCCAGAATTTTGATCTCACAATTCGTAGTGCCACCTTCTGGGACTTCTGAATGTTAAAGCATTTGTCTCTGGCGCTCTGATCGTTAGGTTTGAACTCCGTAAGCTGCTAACGGGTTTCGGCTGTCCAAAACAGGATGGATGAATCTGTGATGTATTTGATGGCGCTGTCAATGTATCGAAAAATGTAGAGTCGATGATAGGATGACTAACTCACCCATGGGACAAAGTCTTCACTGAAAAATTAATAGATCGCCAGCTGCTAAAGAAATTCCCCACTCTTGTTGGTAACCAAACGTTCATTACCGTTTTTGATGTGTACTGGACCGTGCATCATCTTGATAACTGAAGAATAAAATCCAAATAGATACCACTTATTACTTTATTATGCTTGTGTTAGGCTCAATATGTTTCGGGCACCACTATGCCCATCATCAGGAGCTCACGACGATAGCGTTGGTTACCACACAGGCCGTCTGGTTCTGTAAAGATGTAGAGATGTATGAACCAGACGGCCTGTGTGGTAGCCAATGCTATCGTTGTGAACTCCTGATGATGGGCATAATGGTGCCCGAAACATGTTAAGCCTAACATAAGCATAATAAAGTAATAAGTGGCATCTAGTTGGATTTTATTCTTCAGTTCATTACCATGGTCGAAGTAGCCCGCTACATGTCTCTATCCAGAGCCAGATGAGTTCATCCCACACCCTCGTATCTTATTTCTTTCAGATCCATTTATCGTTATGTCCCTAACTACTTCTCTTTTTCCGACTGATTCTCTCTCTTTTAGGTTTCCCTATCACACTGCAGTCTCTACCGGTGCTATATAATCCCAACATTTGACAGTGTCGTTAAATAACACGCAGCCTGCAAACGATTCTCTTTTTCTTCATGCGTGCCGCATATTCTGCACGTCTCCTTTCATAATCCTTGTTTTATTGGTCTAATAACATTCGGTGAAGATAGTTGAAGAATAAGAGACCAACTTGATGTCACAATTTATTAAGTTCTATGCTCAACATGTTTCGGACATTAATACATCCATCATCAGGAGTCTGCGACTTTTCTATTGTTATCACCACATTGGTTGTGTGTTCTTATTTCGATGTGTGTTGGAGTTTCGGTGTGGCTGGGTTGAGTGGTATCCGTGTGGCAACCAATGTGGTGATACAATAGAAAAGTCGCAGGCTCCTGATGATGGATGTATTAATGTCTGAAACATGTTAAGCTTAGAAGAAGCGAAATAAAACTTAATAAATTATGACATCAAGTCGGTCTCTTATTCTGCAACTATCACAATGATGCACGGCCCAATATACATAAGATTCGGTGAAGAATACCAATCATGAGGCTCCTCATTATGCATTTGTGGAACGATAAACACTAAGCATTCAGATAGAGAGGAATGAAAGTAAATGGACGTGACAATCGTTGTTGCGTAGAAACTAAAGTAACCCAAGTAAAAATTTCCAGATTAGCCGAAATTCCAAATTAACACGTTCCGTCAAATATATCTGTAAATCATCACCGGTACAACAAGCTGCTCGACGCTGTCTAGCTGCCGGTACATTTGCATGGTCCTTTGGAATACACACGTTATATAACTACGTCTTGATTGTTTCGAAAAACAATCATTAATAATGAAAGCCAATGAATAGCTGCATGTACCACCTGCTTGGGCATTCATAAGAATCCGCATAGTGTACTTAGGAGTTTGGTACAGTTATCAGAGTAGAAACTGTTGTCCTGCATAGCGTTGTCGGGTTGGTTTATGTCGTGGAGGACCTTTTGTTGTGAGTAAGAGGGACACAGATTTAGTAAGGCGTTATTCAAAAGGACTTCGGAATTGAAAGCCATACAATGGCAACAACTCCACACATACGGTAACCCAGTCCGCCTGGAAACTGAAGACGGAGCCTGGTGGCGAGCATAAAGTAATTCTATTAGTTTTTTGTGAATGCGTTTTCTGAAGTGCCAACTAGATTTAAAGTTTATTTTCATTTTCTTAAAGATGATTATCATGAGAAGAAGAAGAGGAAGAGGAAGAAAAAGAACGTCAATGTACACAGCCGATAAATTTCAACGTCCTACTCTCATGCTCGCCCTTCTATATCGCGTACATACGCTCATATTACAGCGCATTGTCTATATCAGACAGCAGACTTACGCAAAGCGAAATCACCTCTTCAGTGCCTTCAAATGGTGCATTTTCCCTTTATTTTATCACTTTTTAAAAGCGGAAACTACGAAGTTGTAATGACCCGTTCTGTTAAATGAGTGAGTCGTGATTTGGGGGTGTTTTTTTTTGTAATTTCAGAATTTGTTATTCAAGACCACTCTGCACTGTTCAGTTCATCACATCCGCTTGATTTGGCATCGTTTTTACGTTAAGGTGTATGAATTGCCAAGCTGCTGCTCTGCTGCTAAAAGAACTTCAGTGCGTTTTTATTGCTACTGAATGGAAGCTATGGATTTTCGGGTCAAGTTGGTATATCGTTTGTATCATATCATTAAGCTAGGATTTTTAAGTCAAGTAAAGTGTTATGAATGATAATGTATAAAACCAGAGAACTTTCTATAGAGTTCTCATGAGCCCTGTTATTAAGTTCTGTCGTGAAATGGAAGGGTGTGGACTGGATTCATGTGCCTTAGGATAGGAAGTAGTGGCGGGATGTTACGAGCGAGGAAACGAGCCTTCGAATTCCAAAAATGAAGTAACGTTTCTCTAATAATTAACTATTAATAGCTTCTCAAAATAACTGCGTTCCATGGATTGATGTATGGTAAGAGTAAATATAGAGCCTTAAATACCATAAAATTTCTTGATTTTAAAATGTCGCCATGTTCCGAATGTTGTATATTTCTTTTGGGTAATCCCGCGTCGTCTGAATTTTATGTTCCGAAACGTCGGCACATAAAATTCAGAGGCCGGGGAATCACTCAGAAGTAAGAATATATGATAAAATATGTTTTTCGTTAAGCATAGGCCACCTGCCTGTTATAACAACACACATAAAGCACTTTACAACACCGAGAAGTGTATTAATTTTTACGTGTCGGTTAATAAGTGAACAAGACACGTACCTGAGCATGAACAGATTTTTTGTTAGTGAGTTTGGAATCAAAGATATCGACGGTTTGGAAGCACAAATATTTTATACCTAAAGAATAAAAAACCAACTAGATGCCACTTATTATTTTATTGTACTTCTTATACGCTCAACATGTTTCGGGCATTACTATGCCCATCATTAGGAGCTCGCGACTATGTTGTTGATTACCACATTGGTCGTTTCGTTCTTGATTTGCTGTGTGTTGGAGGTTAGGTGCGGTTAGGCTGGAATAGTGTCAGGGCTGCAGGCTAAAGCACAAGCTTTAGCCTGCAGCCCTGACACTATTCCAGCTTAACCGCACCTAACCTCCAACACACAGCAAACCAAGAACGAAACGACCAATGTGGTAATCAACAACATAGTCGCGAGCTCCTGATGATGGGCATAATAATGCCCGAAACATGTTGATCCTATAAGAAGTACAATAAAATAATAAGTGGCTTCCAGTTGGTTTTTTATTCTTCAGTTATCACAATGATACACGGTCCAACAAACATCAGATTTTACACCCGCTTTTGGTAACTTCACAGTTCTGGTGTACCGCCACTGCTGTATATGATACGTTAATAAATAGTGTCATTCCAAAACATTGTATTGTTGCGCATTCATGGTGAATCTGGGTGGAAATACATATCTTCCTCTTCTTCTTCCATTGGCACTATAGCACACTGTGGGCTTTGGCCTGTCGAACAATGTCCTTCCATTTTTTTCCTATCTGCCACCAACGCTCTCCATCTTCTCACTCCCAACACTTGAAGATCTCTTTCTACTTCCTCTTTCCATCTTCTCCTTGGTCTTCTCCTTCTTCTCGTCCCTTCCAGTTCTGGAGTGAAGATCTTTTTGAGCATTCTATCCTGCTCCATTCTCTCTAGGTGACCTAACCAGCTTATCCTTTGCCCTTTTATCCATTTTACTACATTTTCTCCTTTGCTCATCTCTTCTAGTTCTCGATTCGTCCGACTTTTCCATTCCCCGTTTTC
>Ga0123357_10010294_pt1 | contig 11879 bp, 7 predicted proteins | sample TergutEmb28metaG_FD_89873 | JGI IMG/M metagenome (GOLD analysis project Ga0123357, IMG submission 89873) | Embiratermes neotenicus P4 segment gut microbial communities from Petit-Saut dam, French Guiana - Emb289 P4 | ecosystem: Host-associated > Arthropoda: Insects > Digestive system > Gut ...
GTTCGCTTCTCATGCTTACTGCGGGGCCAGTTTCCAAGATGGCGTCGCAGCAGGAAAAGGCTTTCTGTGTGCTCCGTTTTGAGGTGTCCAGATCTGTGATTACAGTGCAGCGTGAGTTTCGTGAACGATCTACAAAAGACGCACATGCAGTTGCTGCTGCTGACGGTGTGCGTTGTGCTCGTGTAAGGTGAGAAATAAATTTCTTTTTAACTTTTGAAACCGCACCATTCTTTTGTGTATGCCCTGTATTATGCGGTGCAGCAAAGACGCGATTTACATGAGGGATAACTAAGGCAAGAATAGACGTATGGAATATGTAGTACTTATTGCTTTTCCACAGCAACGCTGGTTACGCGAACGCGCCACACTCACCCTACACATATACTTCGTACGTTACACTTTATATCAACATTTATGGAAATAACTACCATCATCATCATTATCACCAGCTAGCTAACATGGAGTTGGGTCACTTGTTGATCCGTTCCTGTCCCAAAAGTGTTCTATTACTGTGTTGGGCATACAGTGCGAGGTTGGGTAAGAAACGTCCAGGGTTTGTTCCCCACTCGCCACAGATCGTAAAATAATACTGGTGTAATGACAGTCAGTAACCGCAGATAGAAGTTTAACTTTTTATACTGTAGCTATAGCAGTAGCCGAGATATATTAGTCGTTTAGTGACAAGACCATGAGTTTGACAACGCTAGGAATCGAGGTTTGATTATAGGCAGCGACAAGCATTCGTTGAGCAACGTCTATTGTGAGAACTTGGATTTGATTCCTTGCTAAACCCGTTACCCGTTGAATTACTTAATTATGATAATTATATTTCTTAAGACAAGAATCGTTACTGCCAAAGGAAAGGTCTAAATTTGCTTGGACTTTGGAATCCATATAGCGGATAGGCCTCAGTGTGCCGCAGCTGCTAACTTTCTCTTGCATATCAGAACTTCCGTGTTTCTATCGAGTGACACAAAGTATTGTTACCGATAAATAGCCAGATTCCAGTCAACCTAGAAAGATGAAGACCCTTTGGTTTCTCCTGCTTCATCCAGACACCTAATTCAGAAGGCACCTTGTGTATCCGTTCTCCGACGTGCCATGATAAGGGTTAGGCGTTAAGCTATTCGATATTGCGTGGGAACGTCTCACACAGGCGACACCCTTAATGGTTCAGCCTTCCGTAGCGATGTGGAATCTCTCTTCATCTGATGCAAGCTAAACAAAATACATAAGGCTTTTAAATTATATAGCTTAGTGCATGCACCGCGAGGTATAACTCTGACAAATCACACTTTCCCTGACACAGCGTATTTATGTGTTCCGTATAATTCTCACCACAATCGAGCTGCGTTCTCTGCGAGGTACGAACTAAATCTTGTATGCGCACATGTGTACAGTCAACCAAATATAGCGCTAGCATTTGTTTACCGCAATTGTGGTGGTATATCTAGAGTGGCAGGAAACCAAAATCCTATATCAAAAGACAATCTTAATATCGCAGCAGTTTCAGGGGTGCGAAGTGACGGAGCAGCTGTATGGGGGGAACGGTGCTATATCGGTGTGTGTGTGTGTGTGTGTGTGTGTGTGTGTGTGTGTGTGTGTAGCTATATATACACACGTACTTGTAGGAGTTCAGATTTTGTGAAAACGTAGGGAAAGCCTCTTAAGTTCGAAGTGCCGAAATTGTGACATAAAGCAGACTCCATGCTGTGACCCCACATTTAGAGAGTGACCTGCGAATGTGGACCTCACCCTTACCTGGCAGTTCCTACGCAATGCATGTGAACGGTGTATGAACGTAGGTGTGTGCACATACAGGTTCACGCACGTCCATATACACGTACATTGCCCTACGATTTTTAAGTGTAAAGAGATAGCACGTATGGGGGAAAGGAGAGGCGTATACACAGGGTTTTGGTGGGGAAACCAAAAAGAAAGAGACCATTTGGGAGACCCAGGCGTAGATGGGAGGATAATATTAAGATAGATCTTAAGGAAGTGGGATGTGGGTCTATGGACTGGATCGAGCTGGCTCATGATAGGGACAGGTGGCGGTGTTCTTCTTGATTAGCTGAAAACCTATTGACTTCTCAACAAGGACTGTGCTCCATGGAGTAAGTAAGTACGTAAGTAAGTGAGTAAGTAAAGATGGTGCTGACTGCACCGTTTTTGTTCTATTATCCAATTTTTTTTAAATTGTCAACATGTTTGTTAATCAAATAATTGGCGTTAGAAAGGCGAATATTTTGTGCTCAAACTAGAACAGCCAGTCCTGCGCTTAACCTCATCACTTCTGAATTACTTACTTACTTACTCCATGCAGCAGAGTCCTTCTTGAGAAGCTAAACTAGTTTGCAGCTAGTCAAGAAGTTCTCCGCATTTCACAGAGCCCGAAGGTTCTTTACCGCACTCACAAGCGTCCGCCACCATGCCGCATGTGAGTGTTTCTGAACATGAATGTTTTACAGGGAGGGGTCGTTAGCACCTCGCCCAACTCCCAAGCTGGAGGTCCACCCCTTGTCGGCTGTCCTCGACCTCTTATTCAATTTATTCGCAGCTACCTTCCATACCGGAGGCTTTTCTATCCACCGCCTGAGGACGCGCCATGCCGTGGTGACAGGGACCCACTACATGGATCACTTCTGAACACAGTCGCTAGATTATTGTAGGTCATTTTTGTATGTATTCCATTACGCGCGTTTCATATATTAGATGTCTCTTCAATTACCCCAACTAAATGCACGGCTTATATTTATTACGTGTCTATACCATACTGCACCTACATTTTTCGGTATATCTCACACCATATTCAGGGAGAATTTACGTATGTGTACTCAAAACTATCTGACGCAAGTTGCCCTAGAAGATGATATGAGATACACCAAAACATGTTGAAGTATGCCAAATCAATCCCATTACCGGCCTGGACAGGCCCTGAGGGTTCCAGGAGGTTGAGGCTCCCAGATTTCAAAACAGTCAGCACATGAAGGTAAGATTGTAAGCCCTTCGCCCTGGCCGCCTTTATCCGCAGGAAATATTTTGCTGCTCATTTCTGTTAGTTGCTGAGTCAACCCCCAGGACCATAGTGCGGCCGGAAGGATGATGGCCATTAAAAATTCCAATGACACCGTCGACCTTCCGGTTTGTAGCCCACTGCGTCAACCATCTGCGCCACCGCGTACGCCCAAGTGCGGTACATGTAGCTCTGTAATAAATATAAAGTCTAATATTGCAATTCACATTAATGTATGGTCCTATGTTCACCTGTCAGAGAAGACACACTGGGGTGTGGCTCAAACCTCCAAGTGTTCTTCTCTGACTACTGGTGAATGGTCAGTTCATACCCTATTCGCGTTTTTACTCAGTTTGTTTATCTTTAAGCGCAAACCTTATAAACGGCATGGCCGCTGATAGAAAAGTAAATCTAGGGCGTGCTGTAAATTATGGGGTTGGCCAGTAACAGCAGCAAAATGCTGAAAGAACTGCCATACTCTTTGAACAGACGGCTGTTTGGGCCGGAAGGTCAGTGGTGAATAGAAAATATGCTTGAAATGCACTTTTGTATGTTTTGTTTCCATGCTTTTAGGATTAGGGGACTGCGGTGGCACAGTGGTTAAAGTGCTGTGCTACAAATCGGAAGGTCGCTGGTTCGATCCTAGTTGGTGTCATTGGAATTTTTCATTGAAATAAAATCCTTCCGATCGCACTATGGCCTTGGGATCGACTCAGCCTCTAACAGAAATGAGTACCAGGAGTATTTCCGGGGGGTAAAGGCGGCCGGTGCGTAAGGCTGACAACCTTACCACTATCCTGTGCCTTTGTCATGAAATCTGGGGACCTTAACTTCCTGGAACCCACTGGGCCAATCCAGGCCTGTAACGGGACTGCTCTACTTCTTACTGTTAGGATTAATATAATGGATTTGTAGCTATCAGCTCGATCATACTTTCTTTTGCTACAGCACAATAGTGATAGAGCGTGATGGATATCAGAAACGTAACTGTAGAAAAGAGGCGCTGAAGCTTTAATTCAAGCACTCGGTTATATGCTCCAGACACGCATCACCATTAACAACCTGTTGTATGGCGTATGTTAATGTGACGATTGTTACTATGTTCGTATTTCCTCTTAACCAAATAGCTGAAGTGCATGTTATCAGAGTATATCAAAGTTAAAGTCTCTTTATTATTTCGATATTTTCTCGGCATGCACGCTGTATGTTGGCTTAAAACTTTTTGTTCTGTCGGATCCATCTTGTAGAAAATTTGCTGAATAATTTCATAATGAACCGTAATTTGAATGAAGCTAAGAAAAGTGGTTGTTCATTTGCGTTGGAGTCATTTTCATGTTAATGAGTACAGAGAAAATGCCTTAGATCTCATAATTTTATGTCAGGTTGCTTTAGAAAAACGTCATGCAATATTCGTACTGTTACAGAAGGTCTGTTTCAAGCATGTCGAAGTGTGAAAGAGGACAAGTTCCTCTGTCATGTGCGAAAAATGTTAAATAACCGTTAAAATATTCGCACGTTATCAAGTATTAATGAAGGAGAAATACCAAAAGTGTCTTCGCTACATTGCGCATGCCTGTTAGATTATGATAGCACTCGAACCAGTCCACTTGTGCTTGATACAAAGTAATAGCAGTTTGGCATTTTTCTATTGACTTTAGTGCGACGAGTGATAAAACCTGCCATTTACATGGTACAGTTTCACTGTAGCATACCTAAAGTTTTAAAAGGGGTACAAGCAGTGCATTTTGTACAAGAGGCTGTACCGGTCGGTACTCACCCCTTTACAGAAAACAAGGTGCTGGTACTCACTGCTGGAAAGCAGATTAACCTTGATTTCCTACCCCAAAAAAGGATATTTTTTAATTTTGTACTATGACCGACAAATTCACAATTATTTCACAAATTATCACGCTCATACATGTTTCGACACTATCTTGTCATCCTCAGGGAGCTTGTAATCAATACATTTGCCAAGTTACACAATTATTTCAAATGCAGCTGTAGTTAATACAATTTACAATTAAAATGTTTCACATACGTTTTATGCAAATTCTCATATTACAGTCGTTAAAATCTCAATATTATAAAATCTTTGAAGCATTAAAATTGCCCTGTTTACAATTAAACAGGCCAAAATTATTTTGTTGCTACAGTTCTCATGAAGTCACTCTGTGTGCTGGCCCTGTGTACAATCTGTAGGTTGATGCTGCTGTCGCGCTTGTCTGGTATGTACTGAGTTTGAGTCTGAGTGTGTGTGTTGAGCTGTGTGACTGGTTTCGTTATGTAAGTTACACGCAATAAAATAAAAAAAAAAGGTTTGTTATTCTTGTTTCAAATTGCAGTAATATTATTGGAGTAAGAACAAGTGAGATCCACTTTCCTCCTGTTTAGAATTCATAATAATTCATCTAATGCGTTACCGCCGGTATAGATACCAGTTCACTGTACCGTTACGAACTGTCACAAGTTATTGGGTAAGAGATATTAAGGAATGTGACTGGATTTTAATAGTGCTTTCATTAACTTCTTCCACTACGTGAACGTATTAAAAGTGACATTTATGTGCCAATTTTGCATTTCGTGTAACCGGAAATTATAATGTGGGGATTGGGGGGATGATGGTCTTGAGTGACAAATGATGCTGGTTGGATGAAATAAACTGCGAAGGATTAAGCTAGTCTCCGAATGAACACATATTCCTGTCCTTTCCACTTAGGTTCATCGTAAATTTCCTGAAAACTTCGAAGACTTACATTATCCAAAAATTCTTTTGTAAAATTTCAACTTGTATCTCACAGACACCACAGTGCGCCTGCAGTTGGTTATATGTGCTGGGAAACTGATCGGTACGTAAAATAACACTGCGTGGTGAGATGCAGATTTTTTCAGCATTACAGCATGTGGTGCATCACTTTTAAAGTTGGGTTGTAAACAGTTAAACATGTATTAGGTGCGCTTGGAATATTATATTTCGTAACTAAACGATGATTACCGCAAACAAATTGCGACGGAACTCCATAAATATAGGGATATTATTTGATCTGAGCAATATATCTCTTCACATTTCACCTCTATTACAAAGCGCGTGTGGACCGGCCGCTTTTGTTTTTGCTGTACAGTAATATCACTCAGTAAAAATGCTTTTAACTACAATTTCACTTGTTTACCTTATTTATAGGCTAACACGTGTTGACTCTGCTATAGAAACAACGTTTATGGTGCAAAGGAAATCCTATTCGAATTAATTCGCCTTACATATTTTTCTAAAAATCTTGGGGCAGTTGCGTGGTCGCAGGCCCATAAGTGTAGATCTGCAGTTACAACTAGTATTTTTGTGTTATGAATAGGAGTTGATAGGCCAATATACCCTACATTAAGACCCATATTTCATAACATATTTACCTTAAGCAGGCATCTTTCACGGTGTCTGACCCCACCCTCAAAACTGCGTGACAAATGATCACTGTCCGTGTTTTACGACTTTTTTTCTAGTCCTGTATGAGGGGCCCTCATTGAACATAAGTGGTGTGCAGCCACTTCGTATAAACTACAAAAACACCAACTTGTTTGATTTTCCAATTCTAGCTTCCTGTAGTGCGAGATATGAATTAACGAGTTTGTAGGCTCAAAATTTTGTAGCATGTGTTTCCTATTGGCTTTCAGGATTTTCGAAATCCTCTGCTAACTTCAGGCAGGATTTCGTGCCCTACACACGGTACTTTGTGTGAATGTGTGAAAGTTGTATGTAAATTACATAGCTTAACAAGCATTAGAAAATGTATGTTGTAAAATACATCAAATTCCTTTCATACCATCTGCGAATAATTCGTGATAAGTAACTTCATAACATAATGTCCTTGTGTGCTCCCCTTATCATATATGAGGATGTGTCTTGATACTTACGTTTTACGGTAATACCCTATCTTTAGTGTGAATCTGAAACGAGTCCCATCACTGAAAGAGTGTGCAGAAATGTCAGATTAACACATTTCCTGTGGTTTATGGTGCCTATGATCGCTTGCTGTAAAATCTTTTGTGTTAAGACACGCGATGCCATTTCATCCTTTGAAAAATGCTTCAGTTTTCTTGTGTGTATCTAACTAACACAACATGAAGGCATGTGGAAGATTGTTGGTTTAGTTCCAGACATTCCTAATTTTGGCCATCAGTGGACGTGAGTGGTCAGTTTCGTTCTCCGGCCGTTTTACTTCCGCCGAAAATGTTACCGGCACCGAATCCGTGAAAGGTTACTCCTATATATTATTGGTGAGGGTGAAAGATTTTATGGTACGGTAAAAACTTATTAAAAATTTTAACCACATGTATTGAGGTTTGTATTGAGTTAAGACGACGTTAACACAACTTAGGGAATACGATAGGAGAGCGGTGAACAAATCCTGGTGGCCATTTCGCGCGGACTATGTAAAGTGGCGCCTAATACATGAGGGTCCTAGGTTTGGAGCCTGCCTCTTGTCATAGTTCTGGCAACTAGAATTTTGAAGTGGCTTCTAGTTTTTGGGACATCTATGGAAGGCTAAGATAGGACACTACTTAGGCGTAAATCAGCATTCTTCTGTTTTGTGAATTCAAGTGTATCTCTGTGACCATACGCCTTCCAAGTACTCCACATTAAGTGTGTGAGGATTTACAGTTTCAGAAGAAATTGTGATTTGGAACAGGAAGGATGTATTAATTCCTGAAAATTTCATTCTATTGGTGCACTTTATAGTCGGCTTTCGGCTTATACAAAGAAAAATTCAAGTTTCTCGTTGACTGAATTTACTCAAACTGCATTCTTACACGATTCATCGACGTATTCAGGATCAGCTTGCTCGCCATTCGCGGAAACGTCTCATTTTACTGCCACTGTCAGTACACCCCATCCTTCTTGTAGTATAAAGTCATCTGTTAGGTGTTGTTCTTCACGAATTGGATGCAACATGAAAGAGTCCTCTCTCAACCTGTGCACGAGACGGCCACATATAGGTGTGATAATACCAGAGGCTGTGTAATGCAATTTTGACCTCCTGATGATGAGCATATGTGCTCGAAACATGTAGAGACATGAAATAAACTTATTGTAAAACAAACATTTTGTGCATCAAGTTGGTTAATTACTGAGATAAAAAAAAACTTTCTGTCAGTTTGCAACCCCCTTCATTCTTTTTATTGTACTGAGGCACAGAGATATCACTGATTTGTGACTATTACACGCACTATCTCTGTAGAGAAATTTGCTTTCATATCCTTGAGAACTGTATAAACCATTTAAATCCAAGCGGAAAAAATATTCACCACTGTCTGTAACACTTAGAATTCCACCATTTACCCAAAGAGTGTGTTTATGTTTCGTACGGTTCTTGCAATAAACAGCAATTATATCCCTAAATATAACTTTCTCGTCTTTCTAATGGACACGAACTGTGTTTTCTGTGAGGTAAGTTATGTACAATTTAAATGAACGTCAGTTTTCAAAAAGCTAATTTAGGATTGGACTACAGATATGCAGTATTAATAATTCAAACATCATAGAGTCTTTATCCTAATTGTCTTCATGTGTTCCTAATGCTTCCTGTCAGATAATTATAACTATACTCTAAGTCACAGATAAACGTGTGTCGTGGTCCTTGTATTGCTTGCAATCTACATATTCAGGGTAGTCAAAGAGGAAGATGGTAACAACCCTGAAGATGGCGGCAGCAAGCCGCAGGTGTACAGATCTATATGGTGTCATGTCCCCCAAAACATGTAGCATCATCAGTATCGCTGTGATTCTCTGAAATCTCTCGTCGCTTATACCAGATGTCGGGGAAAAAAATAGATAATTAACCGATATCTTCTTCTCGTAACTTCGTAACGAATTGGCGTCTCCCGGTTTAGTATTTGTTTTCAAATACATTTCTTATTGAGGATCCATTGAATATTATTATGCAATGCCGACAACTTCCCAACATGCATAAATTCAGACGCCATCCTGTCGTTAAATTTAATTTGTAATGCCCTTTTTTTTTAAATTCACTTAAGTCTGAATTGTTTTAAGTTCTTGAATGTGTTGTATTTTAGCGGTGCATAATTAAATGATACAAGAACTGTTGTTATATTACCCTATATTTATTATGTTCCTGTCCTTGTAGAGTTAGAGCGATAAATGCTGTATTTAAAAGTCTTGATATATGGGCATGTAATTCGCATCCACAGTATGCAGTTCCTGTTTAGAGCAGACACTAATGTTTGCAGCTTTTGTACAGATTTCGGAGAATCCGTGATACAGTGTTTAACAATAAAAACTTAGATGGGACCATAATGTAATGGAGGGTTTTTACTGATGTCATTTAAATTTGAAACCTGTATAGCCCACTTCCGCTTTATTTCTTGACAGTGTAGCCCGCTCTTAGAGAAGGCCTGCCAACCTGTGGCATATCATACAGTTACAACGTGATTCTCCAGAGAATAAAACAACATTTTCCTTATTAGCCTCCAAACAGGATGACGAGCAAAATTAGACTACAAGCGTTACGAATTGGTGCAATTAATTACTTACTTGAAAAGTTTCATTCTCCCGCAGGAGCATGGATATTTGTCTGTTGTAAATTTTGTATTGTGAAAGGTAGAGGCTACAGCGTTGAACCGATCCCTTATCCAGGGGAATCCTAAAGAATGTGTGTGTGTATGTCATTGAGAGTGATCAAGAATAGCTATCTACAACTAAAATGAATAGTCTAAAGAGGCCGGAGTAAAATATGGTTAGATTCTCTCATAAAATTGATACTTTTGGAATGCAGGAAGCGTGTTTTCTTAGGTTAAGTAAGCATTTATTTAATCTTTCAGAACATTTGTGTATGAATGTATGTATTCTTGTATGTATGTCATACGGCGCTCAAAATAAACACTGTTTCTCCCTTCCCAAGCAAAAGTAGACAGAGAGAAAGAGAGAGAGAGCGAGAGAGATCGAAAATTCATAAGTAGCGTTTAGAAGAATTTCTTACTTCACGCAGCATGTGTAGCCTCATCAGTGTCGAGCCAACCGGTTCTATTCATGGCCAGCCGCTTAGTAGCCTGTCCATGTCCGATCAATTTTGCTTCATGAAATATTCTGTTTTTCTCTTTACATCTGTTTTAGTACTAGTGTTCTGTCGTGATTAGTTTACTATTATTTTTGTTTTCTTGAACAGTAAGACTGCATAACACGTTTTAGAGAAGTTTTAGGCGACTTGTATTTCTTTCGTTTGCCAGATTGCTGACTAACATAAATATGAAACCGGAAGTTCCTGGGAGTGGTCATTTCGACTCAGATGTTGTCAGTTATTGACATTCATCAATCAAGTGCTGGAGATGATTGCCAGTTTGCAAGTCGTTATTAAATGCTTTTCGTACAATCCTATCATTTTTATATACCAACATATGTACATAAATTTTTCAACATTAAAAGTTATCCATAAACATAAACCTTTCCACATGTTTCGGCAATAAACCACCATCCTTAGGGAGACGTCACATTACGAAGGAGCACATTTTATTTATACATAAAGTCACAGGTGCGGTGTTAAGAACACATATTTTTGTTTTTGGTGCGACAAGCCCCCATTGGGCCATGGCCTCATTCACGAGGTTTCTAGATCACACACAACGACGAACCACAGTCGGTAGGATTCCTCTGGACGAGTGATCAGCTCGTCGTAGAGACCTCTACCTGATATCACACAACATCCACGACAAACATCCATGCCCCCGGTGGGATTCGAACCCACAATCTCAGCAGGCGATCGGCCGCAGACCTATGCCTTAGACCGCGCGGCAAAAGGGACCGGCAAGAACACATAATAGCTGCTACAGGTGTAACACTATGGATACGATGGCCAGTCAGATGCTAAAAGTTTCCTGGTTAAAAGTCACTAGTATTTTCTTATTTGCTGTGTGTGTGTGTGTGTGTATATTTACAGGTATATAAACATTCAGTATCATATTTTTCAATCCAGAAAGATCAAGTCATGTATATGTGGTTAAAATTTAAAATTGTGTTCAAATGTCACATAGATAACTCTTCAGGACACGTCAATACGCGACACAGGGCACGTACAAAGTATTGAGAGTTACATGCCTGCGTGACGTGGTAACATACTTCTTTTGTTCTAATTTTAAATTTTAACCACATGTACATGACTTGGTTGTTCTGGATTGAAAACTTTGATGTTGAGTGCCTATATGCATGTAACTACACACATTAAAATTAAGGTATAAGTGATTTTTAGCCAGCAGTGTCAATATTATACTGGTCACTATATTATATTTGTAGCCGATATTATGCGTTGCTTATATTGTGCAAGTAAAATTGATGTATTAACATTACATATTCCTCCGTAGCGACTTCTCCCTGAGAATGGCAGTTTATCGCTGAAATATGTAGAAGGGTTTATATTTATGGTTAACTTACAATTTTATACAATTTATGTGCACATAACGATTACAAGCACAATGCTATTCAACTTGCCGATAATATTCATCAAAATGTAACCCTAGCTACCAAGGGCATCATGTTACTCTTCCAAAAGTACGTGTCTTTTGTTTCAGGTCACTACATCTATTGATGGAGGCTTTTTTATACCAACATCCACAAAGCTTAAGACCCAAAGCGAATTAACATATTTTTCTGTGTAACCACCCAGACCAATGAGCGTTCCTGGGGTCCTGGATAACTTCCATGCTCAAAACTGAGATATCAGCTCATGTCACCTTCCCCCCCCCCCCCCCCCCCCCCCCCCCCCCTTTTTTTTTTTTTTTTTTTTTTACAACTCATCCCAAAAATTTTTTTTTTAGTTTTTTATATTTATAAAAAAAAAAATTTTTTTTTTGTTGGAGGAGACAA
>Ga0123357_10010295_pt1 | contig 11879 bp, 12 predicted proteins | sample TergutEmb28metaG_FD_89873 | JGI IMG/M metagenome (GOLD analysis project Ga0123357, IMG submission 89873) | Embiratermes neotenicus P4 segment gut microbial communities from Petit-Saut dam, French Guiana - Emb289 P4 | ecosystem: Host-associated > Arthropoda: Insects > Digestive system > Gut ...
CCCTCTTACACAGTCCATACATTCTCATCCTACCTTAGGGGTCGGACGCTCGAAGCGTCCTTCCAGACGGCTACGTCATCTCGTCGAGGCATGCGGGCTGGGAAGCTCAGGGTGGATTGATCTCCCCTCTCCTCTTCACTCTGTATGTCAACAACATGCCCCCAACCACGCACCACTTCGAGTTGGCCCTCTACGTGGACGATACGGCCATCATATCCACGTCCCGCAAGCCGACGCTGCTTCTCAGTTACCTGGAGTCATACCTCGACGACCTTCAACGGTGGTTGAGTGAATGGAGAATCGCCATTGTCTCTAAGAGCACCGCGATAATCTTCGCGCCTGCCGGATGGCGCTTCATCCAGCCCCGACCAGTAACACTTTTCGGGGAATCAATCGAATGGGTCGACACTACTCGTTATCTGTGGGTGACCCTAGATACACCACTCACCTGGTCGCCTCACATCGACCAGGTCAGGAAGAGGACTGCTCAAAGGATGGGCATGCTGGGTCCCCTCCTGAATAGGAAGAGTGATCTATCCGCCAGGAACGGAGTCCTGCTATATAAGCAGCTCATCCGGCCACTCATGGACTATGCGTGCCCCGCGTGGAGGTCCGCTTTCCGCTCCCATGTCCGGAATTTACAGGTGTTACAATCCAAGTGTCTTCGCCTCGTTACTTGTGCCCCTTGTTACGTAAGTAACAGGCAGATACACGAGGATCTGGATGTTCCACTGTTTGCCGACCACATCAGAGCCCTGATCGAGAGCTTTGACTCAAAGTTAGCTGATGTGGGGAACCCCCTAATACAGCTAATCGGCAGATACTTACGTTGACCGAGGGTTGACCCCGACGCCTGACGCGAAAACCAAGGGCGGCAGGGGACAGCAGGCTAGTCGCGGCCATCACCTGCGATGGCCAAGTCGACTAAACGAATCGCGTCGGCGCTGAACATCCGAGCGCCATTCGGTTACCCTGACTGAGGTTTTACGTGATTTTCCTCAGTTGTAAGGCAAATGCCAGGGTATTCGATACAAATTCGGGGCACGGCCTGCACTCCACTCCCTCAGGTGCGGCGGCTTCACATAAGCGCCTGACAAACATCGCTTAACTCCAGCATGCGCTGGAGCCAGTCTGGGCTCGGAACCCAGACAGCCAACCAACCAAAGCGTATTCCTCCCATACTTAGTCCAGGGCAATCTAGGCCCTAGTCTTTGGCACAATCGGTCAAGGCCCTCAGCCTGACTTCAAAATCGTTAGCATATTCCGCTGTTAGAGTTTAGGTGTCTGTTACTGAGCCCAACTATGCGGTCAAACGCAGGGATGGCTAACAGACAGGGGGATGTCGACTTGCGCAAAGTGCAAGTCTCCACCCCCCAGTTAACACTTTTGCTTGGCTTGGCTTGGCCTGGCTTGGCTCCACCAGTCACACTTCATGCACCTGCCTATGAAGATGGAACAGATAGAGTGGTCCGAAACGTCGGCATATAAAATTGAGACGCCAGGGAATTACCCAAAAGAAAACACACTATATTCAGTACACGGCAAAAGTTTGAAATCAAGAATTCAGTTAGTTGACTGACATTTCCATATCTTTCCTTTCAGGGTGGTTGCTCCAAAGAGAGTGAAATTGGAAGAGGCTCAAAAAGCCTTAGAAGAGAAACGAGTTTCTCTGGCTACAGCTCAGGCCAAATTACTAGAACTGAATTTATGTCTTGATCGTCTTCAAAAGGGGTATGAAGAGAAACTGCAACAGAATGAAGAGCTGAAGAAAAAGGTTGGTAATGTCAGTTAAGAATTTATTATAGGACATATTCTAGTTTAAACACAACAGGAATGTTCTGTTTGTTAAAACACATTTTATTGTAATTCATTATGACATTTCATGAACTGTGATGAAATGTAGGCTCATAAAAAATGAATAATATAGGTATCTTCAAATTGTTATAAAGTTATTAATTTGTTATAAAAATCTTAACCAGTATTTCATACAGTTTTTCTTCTAAATATTAAAATAAAAAATCACACCATATTAGAAATGCTATTTATCTTTTCTGCATGTGTTTTAGTCATTGTTTGACTTCTGAAATATTTGTAATTTTATTTCTTGTAATGTAGAATCAGATACCAAGGTGACATTGATTTTTGCATTTAGGTAGAGACCTTGGCACCGAAGTTGGAGCGAGCAGCCCAGTTGGTAGAGGGTTTGGTTGGTGAACATGAGCAGTGGATACAAACGGTTGAAAAATTAGATATGCAGTATGAATTCCTGCCTGGAGATTGCATTCTGGCAGCAGGTTTTATCTCATATATGGGGCCCTTCATTTCCACCTATCGAGACGGACTAGTAGAGAGCTGGAAGAAATGTGTAATGCTATCATTTATCTATAAATGTCATATTATTTTAATAAAATTGTAATAATAGATCTTTATTGGTCACACAGAATGGGTATCAGATACCATCCTTCCTATGAAAATGCTCCTATAATGATGCTTACTTTCTGCAGTAGGGGATTTTCATTTAAAGGAGAATGTACTAATACTTGATATGACAGTTATCAGTTTGCAAGGAATTCATAGTTTAGTATTATTCATGCTGTTGGTCACACAGTTACCATATAGACTTGTTGTCACATGTTAAACTGGTCATTATGCTCTAATCAGTCCCAATGTCAATGAAACAGTCCATTTCATTACAAATTTCTTAATGTTAGGAGAAAGATACAACCTCTGCATTGCAGCTTTTTCTTTAAAATTCTCATATTTGCTGGTTTTGAGCCTAGGTATACTAGGTATATCTACAAGATCAAGGGGTTGGTTGACCTTGTGCACCTTTCCTCCTACCAAATTATGCTTGTATTATGATTTTCGGGTGTTTTTCTGTCACTGTTAATATTAAATTTGGTGTGCAATTTTTTTTATTGGAACAGGTGTTTGAAGAGAAGATACCTTGCTCCCAAGACTTCAGTGTAATTACATTTTTAGGTGATCCAATGACAGTTACAGAGTGGAATATTCAAGGTCTTCCTGCAGATGTGTTCAGCATTGAAAATGGCATTATTGTAACTCAAGGGACAAGATGGCCACTAATGATTGATCCACATTGTCAAGGAATCAATTGGTTAAAAAATTTTGCAAAGAAATTGGTAATTTAAATAAATAAAATGTGTGTGTGTTTGTGTGTGTGTGTGTGTGTGTGAGTGTGAGAGTGAGAGAGCGAGAGGGCATGTGTGTATCTATATCTGTGTATGTATGCTCATGGGCATGCATGCAGATACATAAATAAATGCTTTACCTCTAGGAAGTGTACCTCGAAAATTCATTGCCAGGTAAGGAAAGATTTACTGCTGGATGACAATGAGTGTAAAAATGACTGGCTATAGAAACTTTTGAAATGACATGGGTTTGACACCGAAGAAACATCGTTCTCATTGTCATTGATATAGGGTAGAGGTTTATAAAAGTCAGAAGCCCCTAACATGCTTGAATGTTGGTGTTGCCAAGACATTTTTGAGGATGGGCAATCAGAAAATTTGCTTACAAATATGCATAGAAAATGTTTAAGAATATTTTCACTTGTATTCCTATATTTTATTTTCTTTATATTGATATGTAAATTTGATTATATTAGAGTCAGTGTTATTAATATTTGGCAAGTAACCTTTGTATTTTCACAGTCCTATTTTATTTCCAAAAATTCAGGGGGGTGATATAGATGCCTGCTTAACACGCACCTCTGTCCCCTTCCCGTGCATTCTAACATGCATGTAGTAGACAGATAATAAATACCAAATATTTGATTTCAGTGAAAGAGGATATTCTTAGGAGTGTGTAGTTTTCGATTGAAAATTTATATTAGACAGCTGATTACTGCCAGTTGCATACGGTTGTTACAGGTTTATGCATATGAGTTTGAGTTATGGAGATGAAACAGCATTCACAGTTACACCTAATATTACTGCATCATTGAGGTACATTTTTAAAAAATGGTCAGTTGTTGCAAATCCATACGGACTTCATGTGCCATGGTGTTAATCTACGCATACATAATATTTCAGAGACATTTGGTCCATGCATGGTACTTGCATAAAGAAAACCTCCAAACATGTAACCAAAGGAGTTAAGTTATTGTAGTTTTTATACCTTCACTGTGTTAGTTAAAAGTGACTTAGTATGGTCTGGGGAGTTGGAATAAAGAATGGTTCCAGTAAACATCCAGCCAGTATAACAGCTTGTCCTGTGCCAAAGGCAGAATTACCTGCCCTTGATACCCTCAACTCACTTCTAACTAGTTCTAGCATCGAGAAAGGGTGGACTTTTACCTCCACATTTCCCAGTATGCATTCATTCCATAGCGGTTACTTACAGTTTACTCCCTTATCTGATGGTATATGCATTTAGCTTATAAGAAGTTATTATTGTTTCTTTTATGTCTCTGCTATGTAGAACATACCTAAATGCAGTATATATTCTAGAAATGGTGTATGGCAGATTGTTTAAACACTGTATTGCATTTTTGGCAAATCTGTTTTCCAATTGGTTGCTTATTGTACCTTAAGTAATGGTCATTATTGTACTCTTTTACAGGATTTAAAAGTAATTGACTTTGATTTACCTGATTATGTGGATGTTATTGAGCATGCAATCAAGCATGGTAAAGCTGTTTTGCTTCAGAATGTGGGGGAAGAGTTGGATCCATCACTGACTTCTGTCCTTGACAAACCAATGATAAAGCAAGGTAATGAAACATGAGCCTTAATGTGGATTTTATATTTCCCTGTAGCTACTTTATAAGTATTGATTTAAGGTAAGTGATGTTGAATACATATCCTTTATACAGTGTTTACAACTTTAGTAGGAAACACAAGAAACCTGACACTGTTTTCTTTAATTAGAGACCAAAACATTTTTAATTCTAATAACTTATAAAATTCTTTTGTTAATTTTGATAAAATGTGCCACATTATGTGGAGGAAGGTACAGTGTTTTAAATTTTTATGGAACCAGTTTACAAGTACTCAAGTAATGCTGTTGAACTGACACAGGCTCAATTTTTGTGTATAAATATACACAAAATTTGTCTTGGGCCATTGAACATAAAACAGCTCCCTGGGAAGAGTGAGGGCAGAAAGTTACTTACCTCTTCTTGAGTTTCATTTCAACTTTTATTCTGCCATCTCTTTTATCAGCCTTTCTTCTTTCAGATAACCCAGTCATATGCAGCTAACTTCTTGCATTATAACAACTACCACCAGGAAATTACCATAAATGTGTGTGTCTGTGTGAGTGGGTGGGTTGGTGGATGGATGGATGGAGGGAGAGAGAGAGAGAGGGGAGAGAGAGAGAGAGATGGAAGAGTTTCTCTCTCTCTGTGAATATTTGAATTACTATTTTTTATGAATTTTTTGTTTATTTAATGCCCATCTTCCTGGCAGGAATCTGTGTCTAATTGCCACGGTTCTTCAAATTCCAGCATGTGTTTGCTCAAGACAGTTTATATGACAGTGTAGGAACTCAGTCCAAACCATAACTTTGCATAAGTACGTAATGTCCAATCAGGCCAAGGTGGTTTAGACACTTCAGCAGCTACTGCCCAGTGTTGCTGCTGTTGTTGTTGTTGTTTGCTTGTTTGTTTGTTGTTATGTGTGGATGAATACTACAGTTCTTTTTAGTCATGGATATTTTTGCTAAGCAGATCAGTGCCTGTAAGTGTATAATATAAGCGAGCCTTTCACAATTTCGCTTGTCCTTGCTGAGTGTCCAATATAGGGTGTTAATGTCGCTGATAGAGTCTTTCTGTAGGTCTGTTCCATTCTCAGCAAGGAATCCAGTTACAGCATGTTTTTAATCTTTCACATTTTTTAGATATTGGATAAGCACACACTTCTTTCCTTCTTACATAAAAAAAATGTTAATTTAAGAGAGTTTTGACTGTTGGAAGTATGTAGATTGATTTACAACCTTTATGGTAATAACTGTATTTTCCATTGTGACAGTGTTTTTAGGCTTTGTCTACTCACATTCTTCATGTTAAACCTCTTGTAATCTTAAATTTTATTAGGTGGGTTTAAACACTGAATTTAAAACCCATAAATAAGAACTCTGCTGCACCACATAACCTACCAAATTTTTACAGTACCATTAAGTAATTTATTATCACATTCTGCCACCAGGATCAAAGTTGTGGAATTGGTGTGTCTGTATTTAATAATAAAGACACTGTCTGCCATTTTACTTGAACATAATGATATGTAGGCTATAGAAGAGAATTTTTATGAGGGGAATTGTATTCTCATGTATGGTCTAATTGTATGTATCTTATAAGATAAAATACATTAGGGATAAAATATGTTGCATTAAGACTGTGGACCTAAAAAATGCCAAGCATCTTTACAGTACCCCACTCACTTGACTGATTTGTTTGGTTGACTCTGGATATTATTTTAAAAATATCGTATGTGCTGCAACCTTGGTTATTACGTTTAAAGTTTAAGTAAGTTTGTTATGTGTATGCCAAGTCTGGTTTTTATCACTTAACACATGAACGTTTGGGTTTTATGGCATGGTGGAAGATGTGGCTTCAGTAATTTTTTTAAAATAACAACCATGGAATTTGTTTGGAAGGACTGACAAGACTCATTTCAGAGTTGGGATTTTGGCAAAGTAAGCAAACTCTTATGCATCCGTGTCTGTCACTTACTTTATTTGTGTGTTTACTGTTAATTTCATATGGTTCTTGAAACTATGTATGGAAATCCAGTTCTTAAAATATTTGTTTGTTTTAGGTGGACAAATGCTAATGAAACTTGGTGACTGTGTGGTCCAATATAATGAAAATTTCCGCCTTTACATTACAACTAAGTTGGGCAATCCGCATTATGCCCCTGAGGTGACAACAAAGACAACTGTTGTTAATTTTGCAGTGAAACAGGAAGGTAATATTTCTGTTTTTTGTTTCGTCCTGGCTGTTGCCTGTGTTGAAAGAAGATGGGGAAATTTATGGGTATACCTTTCAGTTTGAATAGAGGTGAAATGTTAAATTTCCACTTTTAACTTACAAAGGTGGGAGATTTATACCTCAAGTAGAGTCTATTCTTGAACATGATGGAGTTTATGTCAAGAGGCCAGTTCTTCTCATACAGCAATCAGCATATATTTCATGGTAAATTACTATATGTAAAGGAAAGTTTTAAGTTTTCCGTCATGTTTAGTGTCCTTTACAATTTTTCTCTTTAGCTCATTTGCATCTGTAAGCATCCTGTATGCTTGTATACAATGGGACCATCTTCGTCTTGAGTGTACTTTTACATAAATGCAAAAGATTGCCTGCTGTCATAAGTGACATGATACTGCATGGTTTAATAACTGTGTGGGCAGCAGGTGACCTATAGACACAATAAAAATACTTATCAGATTATTCACACATGAGGAATATTAATAAGAATTATGATCGTGTTATGAGGGTGGTGTGCTCAGAGGGCCTATGTGAGATTTGAAAGATGCAGATGGTTGGTGCTCAGTCCTGTAGAGCAAACCCTCATCATTTACAGAGGTCACATTCTTAAAAAATTCCGTATGTGGTAAAACAGCAGTGCCATGAAAGCAAGATCTTATGGGCAAAGTGGGGTTAGAAGGACCAAAGACACGTGAAATGTGATAATATATGTGTTAGTGATTAATAAAGATGAAAACAGTTGTGTTGGTGTTCATGGAATGATGTCGATGTTTTAGCTGGAAGTGGTCAAGGTGACTGAACAGTGTACAATGCAGACCTACAAGGTCCTTTTCTTCTTTTGAAGTAAGGGGTCATGATGACTTACAAAAGAAATGCTTGCATTTGAAGGACTTCAGTTTGTCATATTATTTGCTCCACTAAATATTTAGATAATTACTCTTGAGATGCTTGGAAAAATGAATGCAAGTCTTCCTGTGCTATACATTACTTGATTTCAACTGAATGTGAGTTTAGGATTGTAGTAAAAACTTAGTAAAATTTGTTTGTGTCAAATGCCATGATAATTCGTTTGACTTTCTTCAGCATGATGCATTGAGAAAGACAGATGTCCTTGGAAATGACTGGCACAATGTTAATACTCCTTGTTGAGAAAGCAGCAAAAATTGGAAATGTCCTATTCTTTTAAACAGTGGTAATAAATTGCACATTTTTTTCACAGAAATTCTTCATTATAACAAACGACCTTACTGAGTCTTTTGTGATATGGTACTGTGCCAATTGGTAAATAGTTACCATCGTTTTGGAGGAGCTGGCCCTGTCCATATTCAGGGTCTGTGCAATTGGTAACTATTTACTGATGGACACTGTGCCATCACTCAAGTTCTGAATCTTTGAACCCAGTGCAAGAACCTCAACTTTCCCACTACCTTAGAACAGTAAACTTCTGTAAAATGTTGTGCTGTGCTTCAGAGTGCGTGACAGTGACATGTGACAATATTCAGCACAGCGTGGTAGGTGGCATGCTTTGTTTCAGATGGTATGGACAGCTGCCAAGGAAATTAACATTCATTGTGGTCTCCCCACACCACTTCCAAGAAAGACCTGGTGTTGCAGTAAATCTAATTGTGCGGTAGACCAGCGATATGCAACCCGCCTTCTGTGGGTCGTATGTGGCCTGCCTAAGTTATGTTTGTGGTTTAAAAGAGTTTCCAAACACATTTAACTTATGCTCCCCCAATAGTGTGGAAGATTTTATTAGTGATTTGGTGAATTTAGTGAGAGTAGTTACATTTGGTAAACAACATGTAGGTTATAATGTGATTCAGGCATGCTGCATGGGAAATCATTGTTTTTTGGAAACTTTTCATTTGGAGGCATGAGAACATGGTGGAGTGGTAACCTCCAGCAGCCCCCTCACTCTTTCAGTTTGAAGTGCTTTGTAATAGCAATTCATGTAAATGTATTTCAGTCATAACTTTGTGGAATGGGATTTTATGTATGTCTTAAAACATCAGCGACAAGGACACTATAGCAAGCTTCTCATGAAGATTCTTCCACTTTAAAAGACAGAATAAACACAGAAATGAAATTATAATTGTTCCTGTGCTAATTTTACCAACAATTAATTCATGGTAATTTCAGTCTTTTAATGGCTTTGAATAAAATAAATTTTCCTCGAAATATAAGACTTTTACAGTTAAATACCTAGGCAGTATAGCTACTCGCTACGAGCTGGACGGTTCTGGGATCGAATCCCGGTGGGAGCAAGGTTTTCCACAGACGTCCAGACCGGCTCTGGGGCCCACCCAGTCTCCTATACAATGGGAACCTGCTCTCTTTCCCGGAGATAGAGTGACTGGGGTGTGGCGTTGACCACCCACCCCTATCTAGCGCCAGAGTTAAAGAAAGAGTAGAAATATACTTCTACTACCCTTCTGGGCCTTCGCGGTCTTTTCTAGGTTGAACTTCTTTCCCTCATCTGAATGCTTCTCTTGACCTTGTCTTAATTTTTCTCAATGAAATGTATCAGTTCACACCATAATGGCATCCAACCACATGCTCATTCCTTTCCATTGGCATAAACCTTACACTCTCCAGACATTATTAAAACATGAAGGCAACACTTCTTAAAACTGAAAAGTACAGTTGAAGTACCTCTGGTATTGCATGATATCTGGATCACTAATGGGTGCCAGAGGCAGGCATATGCAGCCTCTTTTGCATTATGCAACATGCCCATGCAAGCACCCCCTAAATGAGCATTGGATCTACATCATGATCCAAAAATGTCACCACAATAATTCCCCAGCAAATAAATGAAACTGTGATGTATTATTCTGCAGATGAGGAGGGTCTGCTCTACTGCTTACTTGACTATAATCTGTAGGAAATAAAAATAAAAATTTCTGGGCCCCAAGAATTAGGAATTACATGTAATTTTCGAATGTATTTTATTTTAGGCTTGGAAGCTCAGTTATTGAGTACTGTGGTAAGGAAGGAACGTCCTCAGCTACAAGAGCAAAAAGATGGTCTTGTCTCAGCTATAGCTGCTGCCAAGAGGCAGCTGTTAGGCCTTGAAGATGAACTACTGAGGTACACAAATAAATACCGTTATGTAAATGTGTTGTAACTAAGTCCAAAATTATAACTAAATCAAAATTATTACAAATGTTATTTCTTGTAATATTTGTAGGGATAAAGCTGACATTTTTTCGCATTTTTTAGTGTGAAGGTGTGGATTGTATTCATCTGACTCAATACAGGGAGAATATTTGTGAGCACAATAATGAACCATAGAGCTCCATAATGGCCAGGTGTTTCTTGGTTAGTCAAGTATTAACTTAGGTTAACTTAGGAAGGAAGACGGCGGCGGCGGCGGCAGTGGAGAAAAAGACGCTGTCAATCACAGCTGAGTTATGATCAATGAAGTCTTTTTCTCTATTATTACAACAGTTGCCATAAATTTGTCCCTGTGTTTGAAGCATGGGGTGTGGATGCGAAGTTTCACACATGTGCGTGACATCAAATATTCGTATAACTCTTGTGGGTTGTGACATTTTCACAGTGGTGGTGATGAAGAATCCAGTATTTTTGGATGTTACATCTTGTTGCTTTGTAAACAGTTACCAACATTTTAGTGCCACTGTGCTGTTCGACTGTTGACTGGTGATCACAGTATAGAATCTCACACAATTGTGACCTTCTGTATTTCTGTTGTTTTTATTTTTATAAGATTTGCATATTTTTTTTTTTAGATAATACATGAGTAGATCATGAGACAAAGGAGACAATTCACTGGGGCATCCCTGTAAAGTTGGACTTCACATATTTTAAGAATATTTAAGGCATTTATTTTATTAAGATATTTCGTCAGTAACTGTTAGTTCTTACAGATAATATATCACAAATAAGAAACAGAGAGAAAAACAAACACAACCTCCCAAACAACACGTATATTGGTTTACCAGTGAGCATCATTGTGTATGTATGTGTGTGTGTGTGTGTGTGTGTGTTGTGTGTGTGTGTGTGTGTGTTGTGTGTGTGTTGTGTGGTGTGTGTGTGTGAGTGTGTGTGTGTGTGTGTGTGTTTTGTGTGTGTGTGTGTGTGTGTGTGTTGTGTGGTGTGTGTGTGTGAGTGTGTGTGTGTGTTCTTGTTCTTTTAACATTCTTGCTGTGGCATGTAAATTTTGGTTATGGGAAAATGCTGTCTTACACATAATTTAAAGGGTTTAGAACCAGGACATAAATTACATACAGGTACAAGAAAGATAACTAAATACAGTAAAAGAATTCATGTTTAGGTGTATGTGGAGAACGATCACATGTATTAAGAACTGTGTAACAAACATTTTAAATATAAAATGTGGACCCATCAAAACAAGGTTATGTTAAAGAAGCACTTAAGTTACTTGTAGTTAAATTCTTATTTTATTTAATTTTTCATTTCAGGTTATTTGAAACAGAGTATTCGCTCCTGGATGATTTGGATTTACTGATAACCCTACAAAATTTAAAAACCACAGCTGCAGCCATTACTGAACAGTTGTCTGTTGCAGAAATAACTGAAGTTGAATTAGACAGAGCAAGAGAGGTAAGATATTTGCTACTGTGGGAGTAAATAATTACTTCTTACAACTGACCCAGCTCACAGGATATATTTACTGAAGCATGCATTTGTGTGATGATGTTATAAAATATACATTTTTCATGTGTGATGTGCAGAAATTTCTTGTGTGACTAAGCAACTATCAGATTTTCAAGAAGAACTGCTGGTTGGAGTTCCCATTAACCTTTTGGCGCCGGAATTTTTTTTTAATTTTAGCACACCTGTATATAAAATGTGAATAATACAGGAACCAAATATGTTAGATTTATGAAACAAACTGCATTTTGAAGAGGAAAAAACGGAGAGTATATACCATGTTTAA
>Ga0123357_10010296_pt1 | contig 11879 bp, 9 predicted proteins | sample TergutEmb28metaG_FD_89873 | JGI IMG/M metagenome (GOLD analysis project Ga0123357, IMG submission 89873) | Embiratermes neotenicus P4 segment gut microbial communities from Petit-Saut dam, French Guiana - Emb289 P4 | ecosystem: Host-associated > Arthropoda: Insects > Digestive system > Gut ...
CTCAGTTTGACCTCACGAGGCTGAGTGGACCCCGTTCCAGACCCACTACTACTCAGAAAATCTGGTAGCGCCGGGGATCGAACCCGGGACCTCTGTATCTGTAGCCAGAAACTCTGACCACTTAGAATAGATGTAGAATATAATTACAGCAATGCTATATCCTGCTGCCCAAGCAGTAATCTCTAAACCACAAGGCAGATTTTTATAAAATTCCATACAGACATCATGCCACCCCATTTACAAACTTTCTAATCTCTCACCATCAATAACAACAATAGTGCAGATGATGTAAAACTGTGAGAGGGAGATAAAACCAGTACAAAATAACCTTTCAGCACCAGATAATTTAAATGAATTTAAATTAATAAAAAAATGCAAGCTCAGGATGAAATAACTGTCAACTTTCATGATGTTAATTAAATTTTGTTAAGTCCCTCTAACGTCTACAGAATATGAGCATGTGAGTTCTGCTACATATAATGTGCATTAAAAGGTGCAGCAGTAGCCAAGGTACGAGACACAGAGAAGCTGTGTTCACAATATGTAGGCTAGTGCAGGAATAATCAGATGAGATGTCTTACATTACCTTCTCTGTTGCAACACCTGTCATTTCATGTACAGCCACTAGCCTCAGCAGGTCACTTAAACATGTGCTTTACTGGGCAAGGGTTATATGTACTTTTGCAACATACTTCTATTGTGCATTTCTTACATTACTGAGATGTCCAGATTAAACATGGTGCTACAGCAATTTTACTGACTGTAATACAAAGAAACTAAATTCATATTTCAGTGGATTCTGTTAGTATATATATAAGAACAGCAGTAACAATAATTTTGTATTACCATCATTTTAGAACTTTGGATACTTACAAGACCAGGATAAAATAATTCAGTGTACCTCATTTCAATAAAAACACACCACAACAATGAGAAAAAAATGAAATGCAGTGACATTAGAAACCTTCACCACATATAGGGCTTAGACAAAAATGCACGAACTTACTCATTTTGAGGGGTTCACCAGTGTTGTCATCTGCACCTGGATTGTTCCAAGTATCTATGGATTTTGGAAAGCCTCCCTTATCCCTGTTCTGGAAAGTTCGTGGACCAAGTCTACCACCTCCTCGCCCACCCCTTCCTGACCGGCCTGGTCCATTCATCATCCTCCCTCCACCACGCCTGTACCCATCACGACCTTCCTCCAAGTTCTTTTCATTTTCTTTGTTTTCTCGACCACGCCCTAGTTCACAGAAATCCCAAGACAAACTTAATATGTGCCACAGGAATCAGTACAACACACCACATATACACATACAATTACTAATTTTTGGCACCTTCAAGAGATGTACACATTATATATTTCTCAGAAGACAACAATATGATTTTCACTAAGGTAAACCATTCCAGCCTCCTTAGATGATACTCTGGAAAGGCCTTATGAATCTCAGAAGTTGAAGGAATCATGGTTAATTTAATGAAGTTTTACCAAGTACTCAGGTTATACAGCACTGAATAACAAAGTGACTATGCATGATGAACTGAATTGGTACTTTAGAGCTTCCAGTTTTTAAGGTTACCTTAACTATAGAAACAAATAAATAAATAAATAAATAAATAAATAAGGACACAAACAAAGACGACAAACAAAATTCACATACAACCACGATTATCCAGTGATCCACGACCACGCAAACGGGGAGGACCTCCCCCTCTGGTTCTTGTCCGTTCTCTCTCTGGAACCACCTCTCTTTCCTGGACCCACTCATCTTGTTCATTATCACGGTTGTTTACAACTGACTCTGATTTCGTGTTAGGTTGCCGATTTTTCTTTTTCTTTACCGATGTCTCCCATTCACCCTAAGCAGAAAAGACAAAAATGTTTGCACAAATACCTGCATAGTACATATTCCTTCATTAAAGACACAACAGTCTGAATCAACAACCTGCCTGAAGTGGTTTTAAATTCAGTGGCTAATTCTCACATGGCAACTGTCACATCTAGCTGTCCTGTTGCAATAAAGACATCTTCAGTATTTGAAGATATGTATGTCTGAACTGCTGAAGCCTAGTAACAAACCTCAACAAAGCACACAATATTTCAAGGCCGTGTAGCAGGTGGAGTGAATGTAAATTCCACTGTAGCAGCTGAAACTCCTGCTGTCCTGATATGTCCGACTCTTAAGGAAACGTAAAGCAAAAGGTCGGCTAGCCTTCAATGACATAATGTCCACACCAACAGACAAGGATAAAAGTTAACAATATATGTATGATACAAAAGGAAAATAAAAATGTTAGGTAATACAACTTATTATGCAATATCAACAGTGTTACTATTCTTTAAATCTATTGCATCACCTTTCCTTGCCCAAGAGGTGACAAACACAAAAGCTAAGACATACACAAGATTCTGAAATAGGCCTACAATGACATAACAACCACAGGTTTGGCTTCCAACAACAGTCAATTTCTTACAATTGAAGTCAACATGGAGTTGTTGGGGAGTATAAGCATAATTATATAAACACCAAGTAGGAAGAGGACGGCATAAAGCACCCAATTTATTAGCTTAGACCCCCCCAGTCAGTTCAACAGCTATCAAACAACTTACAAATTTATTCAGATCATCATGTACAGCTTGCCCTTTACTGTTCAATTTGCAAAAAAACAAGTTACTTCTAGAAATTGTATAAAGGTCACATAATATCTCATTTTATCAAAGTCCATTCTGTCAGATTAGCATTCACTGCCATTATACTGGTCAGTGGTTGGCACCAGTAGGTTAAAATTCACTCCTCCAGTAGTTACATATAATTTGTTATTAGTTTTGCGTTGACACAGTGTGCTTTGTTGCCTTCTGCTATTTTTTCAGCAATTTCTACATTCATTTTATTATCTGCATTCAAAATGAAGCCCAGATAATTAAAATTTTCCACACTTTCAAAGCCAAAATCATAAACTTTTAGATGTGTTGTCTTTTGTTCCCATTCTCTTTATTTGCATATATTTAGTTTTACCTTCATTGATGCTTAATCCTATTAGGGTTGCTTCATTTTGCAATTCATGAAATATTTCCTTAAGAGCTTTCTGAGATCTAGCTAGAAGGGCATGATCATCAGCATAAGCAACAATCTGCTTCAGTTTTAAACTAACATCTCCTCTAAGAATGAGTTTCGTAATTACTGAGTCAAGTATTAAATTAAATATTGTTGCAGAGAACTACAAAGAACATACAGCAATCAAATCTGTAATAACAGGAAGACAGTTTCCACATCATATTTACTATTTTTACCCACAATGGGTCAACATTTTATTTTAAATTTTCAGACCGAAACATGCGGTTCAGTTAATTCCTGTTCATGAAATACACATCCTTCTAGTGTACTTTATCCAGCAGATAACCTAACAGTTTCTAACTCAAACGCCAATACCATCGACACAGTTCAGTTTTATTGAGAAGTCCAATTCAAACAATTTCAACATAAATACATCTAAATACAAAATAACTTCTACTTAAAGCCCACCACCACCTTAAAGGGTATAATAAAAATAACAGGAATAAACACTAAACATGAACCCTTTCAATTGTGATGGTAACGTATAGTGTGCTATGCTGTTGTCACTCTTCAGAATGTCTATGGTAAAACCTTACTACGTGGCAAATTCTCATCAAGTTTTAACATCTTTGCACACAAACAACCCCCACCCCCACCACCTACTGAATAGGAGGCTAGATGACTTAGAGAAAAGTATGCCAGTTGTAATATACAGTCATGTGTAAACACCTACAGAGAAAATATCAGGATAACTTCTACCATATGCATAAAAGTAACTGCTTTCTTCCACTGCCCTGAAAGTAATTGGCACAGCAAATGCTTTTCCTCTGGGCTCTACTTCTAAAAAATACAATGTCTATACCTGACCCATTCCTTCAAGTAGCATATTCACTGCCCTGTCAGGATCATTATCACAGTCATGTAGTGCAGTACAAACTTCATCCTCCGTTTTACGAGTTGCATCCATAACTTGCTTGATCTTGTCCTTTAAGTCTGGGTCTTCTGTCTTGGTATCAATAATCTGTGCAAGTCGAATCTGTTCTGCTGTAGGCTGAAAAAATAAGAATTAATTTTGATTATGGGTGAATAATAAGAATGTCAATTCCTTTCTTTCCGTTTTACTTTCGCTCCCGTAGCAAAATGCCACCTATCCCTGAAATGTGGCTTCTTGCTCTTCCCATTTCCAGGACCTTCATGTCCCTGAGAGTAATCTGAAATGCCAACACATATGTGTTTCTTGGCATACTTTATGATGCCATACCAATTTATTTAGAGAAGATGTGAGAGCGAAAGGTCACAGAATACTTCAACACTCTGGCCATTCTCCAGACAGGTTCACTTAACAGTTATGGCAATTTCTTCAAACAATAATTTAGCAGGTTAGCAGTCATCACACAGTAATTAATGAACTGAGGCTGCTGTTAAACCACCACCTTGCCAGCAACCGTGCGGTTCACTTTCATTGCCTTGTGTTGCACTATGGTAACAAATAATTCAATCCGAAGAAGGGATCATGAGATAAATGTATACATATATTTCATCAGCAGATGCAGAATCACCTACGTTCAGTAAATCATATGTTGGGCAAATAACAGGACCCATATTCCCTCATGATACAGTTTATTCAGAACTGTATGTGAATCAAAATATTAAACAGTCTCTGATACAACAGCCATAGAATAAACCAGCAATAAGTTCGGCAAACAATGGACTAGCACACACCACAGCACATTCAACGTGGACTTTATAGGACATTTTTAAAAAATGAGTAAACAGTACAGGACTATGGCTATCACGTTCACCATATTTTAATGTATGGGACGCTGGTCTCTGGGGACCCTTGAAATAGGAGTCTAGAGAAATAACCCCTACACTTTTGAGGCTTCATAGATTTAAGCCTGTCACCAAAATAAGACGCCTGGTGTGATGTGCGGCAGAGCACACTTTAAATGTAGAATGCTGTAACTGTCCCTTCAATAATTCTTCCTTTGTGCCTGGGTTCACCAAATTTGTTACACGAAACTAGGAAATTATGAATCTGACTCATTGCAAATATCCAAAGCTTTCTCAGGGAATATGTCGGCCGTATATCCATGGAAAATGTTAAACCACACTATCAGTTTACATTCACACACATAAACACCGGGAACTGCTTCACTGGTTTATTTCCAATATGACAGCAGGTTTAAGGCATGTATATCAAGTTATATAAGTATCAATTGTTATGTAGTTGTGTAACACTTTACTGCATAAGCAAATGAGGCAATAAACAAATGTATGCACATATTAATATGCACTTAAATGGTATTATGTTTGGTTCATTACTCTTTCAGTGTTTCTACTTAAAACATCACTCACCACGATTATCACTGAACTATGCAGAGTGACTATTATTGGGAAGTGCCTTCAAAAAAATCACCAAATACCCCATCCAGCAGCACAGCCCACACAAGGTGCACTTCCAGTGCCATTAAGAAGCTAACTAAAGTCGTGTCTTTGTGTCAAAAATAATTTCTTTGTTTCGGAAGTTCATGTGTCTTGTCCACTATACTACCACCCTTTCCAGCCTAAACATAGTAAAATTCACAGGACATATGAAGGAATACAATCGGATTAACCAAAAATATATAGTTCTCTCTCTTCCATAAAACTCCAAGCATATGGGTGTGGAGGAAACTGCTCACCCTACCGCCTGAATACCCTAGCTTCAAACCGGATCTCCAAGAAGTCATCTTGCGCCTCGACCCCAGGATGTACGGTTATGCTGAATAATAAAGACCATGACAGGCTGTCGGCCACACCCATCTTATGGTGTGTTGGGCATCATACTGCATAATGAGTATACTGACAATGGCTGCCAAAGGGTTAAACCCAGAATTTCCTATTCTAAAATTCATGACAAGTGAATTTCAACATGTGTCACGGAATGTGTTAAATCAGTGTGAAATCTGTGTGAATATTAAAGGATGGCACTTTCGCTACAGTTTGTAGGAAGAGGTAAGTGATGAGATTTTACAAACATTTTTTGGGCAAGGTAGGAATCTCCAATTAGATTTTGTGATAACAAATGATCTTCTCATTGGACAGAAGCCCAACACTGATCTACATACGTAACAAGGAATTACTAATCCCAAAACAAAGCAATAAACCTCCCTGTGCATTTGAAAGATGTAATTTTAAATGAGATGTTACAAAACTGTTCTATGGTAGAAGGAGTAGGGTCTCTTTTAATTTTACAACTTCCTGCTACATAACAAACCACGTGAAGGACTCAAAATGGTTGACGAGCATATCAATACTGGAATGCATTCAGCAAGCACCCCTCAATGGCAACCTACTGTAATGTCAGGTACAGTTATAATAGTATTGGTGCTTGTAATAGATAGTTTAGCTACAAGCTGTATTCCTTATGCTGTTAACTATAATTCTGCCTGTTGTTTTATATGGGTGTGAAACTTGGTTGCTGACACTGGGGGAGGAATGTAGGCTCAGGGTGTTTGAGAATATGGTGCTGAGGAGAATATTTGGGCCTCGGAGGGACAAGGTAACAGGCGAGTGGAGAAAACTACATAATGAGGTGCTTAATGATCTGTACTCCTCACACAATATTGCGCAGGTGATAAAATTGAGAAGAATGAGATGGGCGGGGCATGTAGTGCATGGGTGAGAGGAGAGGCATATATAGGGTTATGGTGGGGAAACCTTAGGAAAAGAGACCATTTGGGAGACCCAGGCATAGACGGGAGGTTAATATTAGGGTGGATCTTCAGGAGGTGGGATGTGGGGATATGGACTGGATTGAGCCGGCTCAGGATAGGAACAGATGGTGGGCACTTGTGAATGTGGTAATGAACATTTGGGCTCCATAAAATGAGGGGAATTTCTTGACTAGCTGAAAAACGGTTAGCTCCTCAAGAAGGACTCTGCTCCATGGTGTAAGCAAGCAAGCAAGCAATTCCCTGTGCTGTTAACATGCAGTAAGAATTTTAGACAATTCACCTCTAAACCAAACTTATGCAATATAAATCAGCTCAACTTGTCACGGCAAGCATCCAACTCTTCTGCTCGATTCTGTACTTACAAGAAAACTTACTATAATTTGGGTAGTGGTATTAAAATGTTGTTTAATGAACAACAGTAAATAAAGGTATATTATCCATCTGACATGTTATAACTTGCTGCAGACATGGCTTAACAGTTACTGTCAGAGAAAGCAGACACAGGTTTCGAACTGTGAGGTTCCAGTCACCCAAACTTTTAGATCTTGCCAGTGACACCATAAATCCTACATAACATCCAAAAAATTTCAGCATACTGCGACCGCCATCAGAAAAAATTATAATGTCAAGGTTCATCTGCATGCTCATACGACAATGAATTTGTTGTTACTGTCCTGAGCACCACGGGTGTCATGGTACATCCTAGCATATGAAGGCTTTCTATAACATAAAACTGCCTTGCTCAGTGCGGCAATAAATGAAAGACACAACATAAGCAGCAACTGTGTTTTCAAACAAACCTGCAATTCCAGCATGAATTTATATTTTAACCCTTTGATGCCAGAATTAAATTCATGACACAATCTGTGAAACCTAGATAGAAATTACAAGATTTAAATTTTTCATGCACTAGTACAAAATGAAAACAACAGGAAAAGTAAAACCTCCCAACATGGCTATACAACAATTGTCACAAGTGGCCAATGCACATGACGTGTAGTTCAGGAATTCAACCCAGTGGGCGCTGAATATGACTAATTAAGTGCCAAAGGGTTACAGCACACTGTATGAGAAATATGTTAATCTTACTTGGGTACATAAAAAATCTGTCATAAAAATGAGTGAGGCATCACACAGGTGACATGCCATGGTGGAGGATCAGCATTCTGACACACAAACCATATCCTCACCCACTTACTTTTCAGATTTAATTATAATTTATCATACCAGATTCTTAAATGTGATTTCAAGGTGTGTGAATTTAAGGCACAATACAGTACACAAGGTTAAGTACAGTACAAAGAAAAATAAACTCACCTGTGTTTTAGGATTATGGTCAAGTGCCTTAGGTAATTCTGTTTTAACATCTGCTTTCTGTGGTTTATTTATGGATGACGTTTCCGTTTTGGTTCCTTTTCCACCACGAGAGGTCGATCGGGTTCCAGAGCTCATCTTTACAAACACTATGTACACTTACTATTTACAACGTGTTCTGCTACTGGAACACACAAAAATGTCTCAAATCACTACAAAATTCTGAGTTATAATAACAATGGTATGACCAGCTGCACTGTTATAACTGGTAGCTCTGACTTCCCTTCAAAAGCCCTGCTGACATGTACAATATGTAGCAAATATAAATCACAAAGAAATGCACCCAATCACAAAAGTTGCTTTTCTACTTCCTACACAATAACATATTATACACAGACACAGGCTATATCAGATACAAATATCTCAAATGTAATTACACCATACTTCACACCTGAATTCTGTGCACTAAAGTACAATGATCTTCCTCTCTGAACATTCCTTTGTCACTTAACAGCAAAGACAAAACATACCCAGCTATATTTAATTGAAATACAACAGGCTTGTATTGTATACAATAACACCATGACGGGTATTATACTAAGACATAAAAGCAAGATCACATGTTATACGATAATAACAACAATGGCTTTATAATACACTTACAAATTGTGTATGATTAGTACGTTAGAGGGTTAAAGCTGGAGATCATAAAAACTATATTCAGTGACAGGTGGTGGGGTTAGGAAAGATAAAGTTGTATATACTTGGTCCACTACCTGCAAACAGTACCCAAATACTAATAATGTTTACAACATTATACAGTTAATCTATACAATAAAACACACGTCACAGTCCATGTCTCTTTAGAGCGCATGGCTATTTAGATGGGCGACTGCATAAAAGTAGTATTAACTCCGGAAAAGTATTTGCCCATGATAAAATATATTTTACAGCATAACATTCGTAACTTCATCTACCTAGTATGAATTCAAATGTACTCCAACATCATTTGATGTTTGTAACGTTTTCCAGTAATTAGGTTAGGTCCGTGCGATTCCTATATAACAAAACCCAAATACATACACGAAACTCCAACGCAACCTCTTTTACCCTTCACATATTTAATAAACATTAACAAATAAAGACACTAATGAAGTTATATGTAATAAAAATACCAGTTAAGTTATTTCAAAGAAAGGTGAAACACTTCCAAACAGGATTTGCTTTCCATCAGCTGAAAACCTACGAAATACTACGAGAACCAAAGGTAGTACTGTCTACACTAACAAAGAGTTCATATCAACAATACTGAAAGAATCAAAAACAAAAGGATAATCCCTCCGAGACGGAACAACAAACGACAATTTACAATTACAGCGCCGGGCTCTATCCAGCCATGTGGGGAGACGCCATTTCAAAGCCTTGTTTAGACTTCCTATTGACAACCATCAAAATCCAAAGTCGACATTTGTATTCACTTCATACGTCCAGAAAATAGTTTCGCGTGTTAGAGGGAAACTTAGTTGCTCATAACATATACAGTATCAACATATACCAGCTGAATGCATAAAAAACACCAGAAACTGATAAAATAGACATAATACCCGTACCTGCAAATTGCGCTAAAAACGCAACAAGTCACGTGACATACAGCCCATTGAACGAGTACAAGAAAATTCCGCACCCTAGTGGAAGCGCTAGTAATCATAGCGTCTCATCACTGCAATTGTACGGCCCTTGCAGGTACGCGCTACCCGTCAGGCGGTCTAGGCGGCCGCCTAGGGCGCGAGCACTGGGGCGCCACGTATTCGGAGCAGATTTCGAAAACATAACATACTTTAAGCCAAATTAATTGACATCTCTGACATTTTTGCCCACAGAATAATCTGACAATTCTTCGCGTGAGACCTTCGCTCTTCTTGGATGTTACACAGCGTATATCCGTAGTTTGTTATCGATGTTTTGGGACAACTTACTGGTCCCATACTCACCAAACAGGTGACTAAATAACAATCTACGTTGCGTAACACCCCATTAAAGCGAAGATCTCGTTTATACCGTGGCGAAAGCCTGAAATCACGCAATTCCTCTGCTGAGGCACGCGGGCGTGCAAGTAACATTTACAGTTTCAAGTTTGTAATTTCCCTCTTTGTTTGATTCGCTTGATATTGTATTTGGGATTCATATAGCTAACACAAAACTTCAAGAGGAGGAACTGGATTAACATAATCCAACTGAACAGCTGAAAGAAACAAAACCGTAACTTGTAAACTACAGGAATTACGAAGAATGTGAAAAAGTGATATTCATTGCACAGAAACATCAAGAAGTTGAACATGTCAGCAGGACTGCAACCAGAACCTATATATTTTAAACGAAGAAGAAGAAAGTAGCTTACTTCTTTAGGTAAAACATTACTCTAATGATCTATTTTTATAAAATTTGCAGAGCTGAACATAAGTCCGTAGTGATACTCTATATAGGGTTTTACCCAAATCGGCCAAGAAGTGTGAAAAGTACAGGTAGAAATTCATTTACGACCCTAAGTAAAGTATGATTGTCACTGTACCGATTTTCACAAAAATCGCGCTTGAATTCTGTGGTTTTCGGGGACGTTATGCAGCTTCAGCGGGTACCCGATAAAATTGGCGACTTAACTACACCGCGGTGAAAGCCTAAAATCTCTCGAACACACGCATGTTTGGAAATTGTTAGGCCTAACTCCCATACAGATTTTCACGAAAATCCGACAAATTGTTTAGACCCTGATACTGAGTCACCAACAGACGGACGACCGACGTGATCTCCATATAAGGTGTGCTTTCTACTATGTAACGAACGCCAGGTAACACAATAGTTCTCACGGCCCTTGGTAACATATTTGAAGAGAGGGAAGGTTTGCCGGAAGTATAGATGTCCACCAGTCAGGAATCGGAACGAGGTTTTCATGTGCTAAAGGAAATAACTACAACGTAAACAACATCAGCATTTAAAAAAAAAACATACAAAACTCATGTTTGACCGTGAGAGGAACTGTCCGCGTCTGCATGGGGCACACGAACCTGAGAGACGAGCGCAACGAAGGGCAGCGTGAAAGGAAGGCTAAGTTCAGCCACGTAACACCATGAAGGCCCTTCCTCTATCACAGATAGCAAATCGTAATTTCGTAACGACCTTTAGGTGTATTAGTATCGTAATTAGCTCAAGAGAAACTACAAACAGACGGTCCCTTCCTGCTGCACAATGAAATCACGTGTAAATTTCTGTGTAGGTTATTTTTGTCAACCGCCTGCTTTGGGCCTAAGAGGCATGACTTCCAAGAAAAGTAATGAAGATGTGTAATGAGAAGTATCATCATTTTTATTTTTATCTAGTAATGTTGATGTAATTGTCATGAATATTGATAAGGGGGCGAAATGAGAAATTCATAAATAATTTTTATCGGAATACCTCAAAGAAAGAGCCAGTCTAATTAAAAGACTTGTGCATATGTAGAACTATAGAAGCACAATGATCTTACAGAATTGGAATTTGAAAGTGTGCAACGGATTAAAGTGGATCAATCTCAGTGGCAAGTAGTTCTTGAAAATCCAAAGAAACTTCGGGTTGCATAAAAGAAAGAAATTTGTTCACCATTCATTCATTAGTATTCAGCCTTGAAGGCCGTGCTTGGCAGGAACCAGAGCCCAGTCATGTGACCGGTATGCCTCTGGCACACTGCATCCTAGGAAAGTTCTTGGGGGTAGTTTGCCATTGCTTTCCCCCGCCTTTAGACGTTCCCACTTTAGCC
>Ga0123357_10010297_pt1 | contig 11878 bp, 5 predicted proteins | sample TergutEmb28metaG_FD_89873 | JGI IMG/M metagenome (GOLD analysis project Ga0123357, IMG submission 89873) | Embiratermes neotenicus P4 segment gut microbial communities from Petit-Saut dam, French Guiana - Emb289 P4 | ecosystem: Host-associated > Arthropoda: Insects > Digestive system > Gut ...
TGAGCTGTGCGTAAGAAGTGCTTCAAATATTAAAGTATTAAAGCGTTAATGGATGTTTTGTCCATACGAGAACTAAAATTGGATTAAAAGCAGTACGTAGCTTGTTTTTATATATATATATATTTCTTGCTGTACAGTGTGATGCTGTTTGTTCTTATTATTTGCATCCAAACATATACACGTACGTATATTTTATCCTAATCGGTCGCAAATTGATCTGAGTCCCTATGTTGAGAAATCGTGTGAACGCCATGAAAAATCACGCTGTACTTAACCAACTACACAGCAATAAGTATATGTAAACAAGCTCTGTACAAGTTTTAATCTAATTTTATTTCTCATATGGATGTAATATCCACTAATGTTTAACCATTTAATATTTTACGTATTTATTACGTACAGCTGACATGTTTCAAAATAAGGGTTCCTTTGTGTTGAAAACGCTCCGTGGAGATGGTTAAAGGTAGGCTACACATATTTGAGGTTGTGCTTTGTGTTTGCTACCTCGTGTGCTATTACTTGGTAATAAAAACAATTCAACTTGTCTGTTGCACGGAATATGTACGAGTATAACATTCAACTGCAGACAGTACACATAAAACACCACAAACCCAGTGGTTAGTCAAATACGGCACACTGATCAGCTCTTCGGACCGTCTGGTCGCAGGAACATTGGACCTGGGGCCGGTCTCAACACACTGGTGAAAATGAGAGAAGTTCCTGCCGAAATAAGACACAAAACCAGCACCGTTATTGGCTAAAGCGCCGTCTATTTCGGAAGTCGAAAAGGACTAGCAGTAATTTAATCAATATTGGCACCAAACTTCGGGCTGAATGATCGAAGTTTATTTCCCGTCATATCCACTGTGTTCATACTGGTTCTAGGGCATACACCGCGGTCTTATCAGGCGATAAAGCAGCCAGAGTGTGAAGTTGATCACTAGTGAGACGTGATTAGAATGCGTAGAACTATATCCCCTTTCAGTCATGAGTTTTCATGGCCTGGTGCTTAATGAAACACGAGAACAGATTTACATTTAACACGAAAAAATAAGAAAATAGTGAACGATAGGAAATAGAAGAAGGAAGGAGATATGCTATACAAAGAGAAAGAACATACTGAATAGGACGAGCAGAACAAACAGAAAGGGGGAAGGAAGAGGAGAAAAGGGAGAATAAATGGATTGGATAATGAGACAAAGTAAAGTAGGGGGCAATGATAATGATGGTGATGATGATGATAATAATAATAATAATAAATGTTGAATGCAAAAAAAGACGTAAAAGCGATGGATAGAGAAAAGGAAGTAAATAAAAAATAGGAGAAGGGAAAGGAGAGAAATATAAAAACCAGAAGGGAAAGGAAAGAAGAGTACAGAATGTGAACAAAATGGAAAAGGAAGAGAAGACCATAATTTACAGAAGAAGGGAAAGTATGTATACCTAAAGTGCGCCGGTGCCTCTGCGCAGTTGACGTTGTACCACCAGTCGCATGTGAACTCCTGCTGGTTGAACAGCGTACCGTTGGTGCAGAGAAACGTGGCGCCTTGATGGCCCTCCCGTCCATCGTGGCAGACATGGTACGCCTGTACATACGCAACACATCTGCTTGTGACACCTCATCCCCTTCAACTATGCTAAATTGTGATACAGTGCACTGCCTTTGACAGACCAGGTGTATTTGATACATCAAAACATCCATGGAAGAAACTGTCTTGCTTTCTCCACTGCCTGCTTTTTAAACAGTATAAATTACATATTGTTGTAAGAGAGCAGTGACAGGACATATTTGTTTCACATTTCTTTAAATACTCGTATACTGAGCGTCAAACACATCCTCAACGTGCTGATGGCCCAACAGAAGTTATAAATTGACAATAACGCAATCAATATTATACTAAAAGTTTGGATCATTTTCAAGTTTGAAAAGTTTGAAAATCATCCGCATAAATTATATATCTATAACTTGGCGTTTGTGGTTGGAATTAACTCATATCGAAAAAAAGGTGGGCCGCGTGGACTGGGAAGGAAAAATCAGAGAGGTCAAATATCATGGTCTTTTGTGAAGGAAATATACTTGTCACCAGCACATGGTTTAAGCAGCGTAAGAGAAGATTGTAACCTAGAAAGCACCAGGAAACTGAGCTATATACTTGTGAAACACCGATTCAGAAACAGTATGAAGGATATGCAAACACTGCCTGGAGGAGATACTGACTTTGACCACAATTTACTGGTTGCAAAGATCTGCACTAGATTGAAGAAAATCGTAGTGATACAAACGGGAAAGCCAAGATGGGATTTGGAGACGTTACATGTTCAAAGACAGAAAGTGCAAAATATTCTATAAGAAAACTCGTTGCAATCGAATATGGAAGTGGGAATTTGGAAGTGTAGTGGGAAATATAAAGAATGTTGTGTCAGAAAGTATGAGTGATTTGGTTTGGGTAAGTCGAGATGAGAGCAAGAAAGCCATGGATTACAAAGGGCATGATAAGTAGAATGGATGAATGAAGTGAGCGAATGTTAACAATGAAGAAGGAAGAAAGAACTACGGAAAAAATGAGGAACACATTGAAAAGAGCCACAGACAAGACCAAGAAGAAATATCTTGAGAGTATATGTGATGAGGTCATGGAATTTCAAGGAACAGGACGTTATGCGTTGATGTGCCTGAAGACACAGGAACTAGTCTGGGAAGAAAATCTTGGCATTCAAAAACACTGTAATCGAAGACTCGCAATGGAATATAATAGCAGATCAGAGACAATATGGGATAATTATATTACACAGCACTATGATCGAGCTAACGGAACAGAAATCCTAGACGTCGAACCCGAAGAGGAAGTGCATGCAGACGAGAGAGGCACAGTGAAGTAGGAAAAGCTATCAAGGAGATGAGGGATAAGGAAGTTACAGGAATACTCAAATTTTTGGGAAAAGATAATCTCAAACTAATGACACGACTGGTCAAAAACATATAAGAAACTGGAGAATGGCCCATGGATTATATTGATTTTGTAATGACTGTCTTAAAGAAGAAGCCAAAAGCTGGAAAATACAGCGCCCAGCGCACAGCCAGCTTTATCACACATGCAGCAAAGGTAATAGCGAGGATACTTGTAAGATGGATTGAAAAGATGATTGAGGTCATACTTGGATACGATCAGTTTGTGTTTAGAAGAGGGAAAAGAAATAGATATGCAGTTGGGATGCTGAGAATATCAGAACGAACAACGGACGTAGATGCAGCAATGTTACCTTGATTCAAAGACTGGCAGAAGGCATTTCAGCATGTAAAGTTAATGCATAGCCTACAAGATACTTGTGTCGAATGCCGCGGAAGAAGATTGGTCAGCAAATTGTACACGGAGCGGAGTAAGGCTGGACCGAAGGGAGACAAGAAGTTTGAAGAAAGGAAAACGAGGCAGACAAGGATGATCGTTCACTGACAAAATATTTTTTTTATTTCGTCCATCATCTAATTTTTAATGATGCTAGACTAATAATAACTCTATCTAATAGAGTTATTATCAGTCGCTGGGCACTATAAATAAGTAAGGTTTTTCTTGCACCTGATAACAGATCTTTTCCAAGAGTAGTAACACGAAAATGGCTATACAAAATAAAAATTAACTAGAAGACTCAAAAATAAAACCTGGAAAAAACACAACTTCAAAATCATAAGGGGAGATATAAACTCAGACTTGCAGACCACAGACTGAGACTGAGCCCATTCAGTATAGCAACTGAGGTATTCCGGCATCCTGACATGCAAGATATGCAGTGAACACAGCAAGAAGTTAAGTCTATTGCAGCAAGTGTAACAAGAAACACGTGGCAATTTTGTATCCTGTCAGTTTTACTGCCTAACAACCAGAAAGAAGCATTCGCCACTTCTTGTCACCTGCTTTAAAGTTCAGAGCGTCGGCGTTCTGCCCAGATCACTTTGTTGGTCACAGTTAATAGCAATTGTGAGTCTGAATATCAATCGAATAACTCCCTAACAAGATGCTTATAGAGGTTAGAAATCGAACTTTTAAATACCCGCTAGATTACTTTCTTGCAAAAAGATGAAAAGGTGTCATTCATACATTACCTAGGCTACATTACGTGATGCTTGTTGCCTGTAACTACTCAACTTTTGTTGTATTCAGTTAATTAAAACTTATTATTGTATATAAACTAATGGTCGATAGCATATTAACGCCATGTCTGAGAAGTGTGTCTTTGTCTTGAATCCAATATGACATACCTGCAGTTATGAAGCTGGTGGCGCAGTGGTATAATTGACGCATTATTAGTGCATCACTGGGCTTTCTTTACCACCCTGGGACGAAAAGTTGTAACTGCGGTTCTCGTGATATTCTTCAGTTCCTCCAAGATTATCCGAGGTAATGAATAACTACTGAATACGATCACTACCGCTGATATAATCTCCATTCATTTTAACAGCCGTCCTATAGTACCTCATCTGACGCTATGTAACACCATCAGTCGATATAACATCGCAAAGTAATGGACTAACCGACCATCAAAGTCGCCGGCCTCCTACTTGAGATAAGTCCAGAACTGGAGCCCAAAAATTTTCCAGAAAGGTGGAAGCGACCTCAAAATTCTAGGAGCCAGGTGGGTGACATGAAGTGGGTTTAATATAGATGACCTAAAAATAGTATACGCCACCGCACAACATTATTCGCCCGGGCGAATTGGCGCCTCGGATTTGTGCACCCCTTATGCTGAAAGATCAGGCAACAGAGTGCACTTATAAACGTTACGAAATCTGGCCAGCCACAGCGGTCCAGTATGTACATTGCATAACAACTGCAAAGGTATGCCGATACTGAAGTGTAGTTACTCTCCGCGAATTGCTAGACTGTAGGTGAATGTGGCACAAGTTGCTGCAGAGACCCTACTCCGGTAACCCACTGCCACACACAGAAGAGAATGAACCCATGCAGTCCGTATTTGACCTCAGACTTAGACTGGCCTGATGGTCATCAGTCCGGTCCCAGACTGGATAATTATGCACTGAATTCGTCAACAGAGCTGTATTGTTCAGTTAGTCATCACGGAGTAAAATGAAAACTGTGAGGAATTAAACAGTATTTAAAAATTTTTATGTAGGCCTAGGTGAGGCGAGACACACACAGAAAAGGCGTGCCCTAATTTAGCTTCACGTTCAACCTGCCTACTCTATCTTTAAACACGAATATGTGGAGACTGAACTACGTTGGCAAAGAGAAGGGATTGCTGGCTATCAAAAGAAATTCTGAATATAACCTTTTAAAGACTAAACGAAATCTGCTTTATATAAAGAAACAGTCCGTACCGCGCAATAAACACTTTCCACCACGATTATAAAAACCAATCAGTTAATGTTGTGTCAAGCAAAAGTCGCTGCCTGTTCTTATACACGTACATAACACTCAACGCAAAGCAAGCACCATGTAGAAGGTTTGACGTTAAACCTAGTGGTACGTAAGAAATCGCCAGGCTTTAAGGGGTTAATTATTTTAATTTCGACACATTAGTCAATAACAAATATATTTGAAATGATATTAAATGCACAGTGTCTAAATGCTGAAATGGTCGCTTCGTCCATGTGTAACCTTAAATGTCTGTAGGACGAATTGGAAATAATTCTACGTGCTGGTAAAACAGCCCCAAGACCAATTACAGACAAAGCACAGTCACGTAAGGAAAATGCTAAAACTCAAGCAACAAAGGAAAACACGTATAATAGAGGTAATAAAAGTCACACATAAGAATAACAGCCTAAATAACAAAAATAAGAGTTAAAGAAAAAATGCTGAAATGAAACATTTTTCTAAATATTCAGATAGTACCTTGCACGAAGCGACAAAAAATACGAGCAACAAATACAAAGCATTTGAAAATAAGCATAAGATTATATTACGAAAATAAAAAACGATTGGAGATCAATAAAAAATACTGAACGAGGAAAATACAAACTTGCAAGATAATTCCTGGCCATTTAACGGTTGAAAGGAAAGGAATAAACGGAATAGGCAACGAAATAAAGTACGATCCGTGGGAATGGTAGTAGGAATACAATAATAACTGAATGGTAGTAGGAATACAATAATAACTGAATGGTAGTAGGAATACAATAATAATATAATCAAATTGTGTTAGATAAAATTACGTACTATAGCGAACTGTCGTGGTCGTTGAAAATGTCGATTTTATTGCCGACAGCATTAGTCGCAGTCACCAAGCTGGCAGAAGGGCTCTTTCAATGTTAGAAAAATCAGTGAGCAGTAGAGAATTCCAGGCGACAGAGGCAATTTCGAGGTTAGAATTGACAAGAACGCAGTAAAAGGCAAAGAAGTTGTCAATAGAAGAGAAAGAAGACGTGATGTAGCGAATGAGACGTAATATTTTAAGGGCTTCTGCAACTATGTGGTCGACACGAGTGTGAAAATGAAGTCTAGAGGCCAAGAGTACCCCATGATCTTTAATACACGGGAAACAGGCAAGATGAGTAAGACACAGGTTACATCTAAAGGTGATATTGTTAGTTTTACGAGTAAAGAAAATAAATGTAACTTTGTCCACGCTGAGATTCGTGCTACTGTTCAGGCACCACTGATGGACAGCGTCAATGTCGGATTGCAGATTTTACAGTCCTCACAATTTCTGATACAACGGAAGACCTTGAAGTCGTCGGTAAAAAAGAGACAGAGTTACAAATGGAATCACAATAATAATAATAATAATAATAATAATAAAATCAGTGTAGCTGTACATCCTGAAACTGGAGTGTACTAAAATATTCTAGTTTCTACTGCAAACTCTCTCCTCTTTTCAGAAGTAACAAATATTGGAATGTACCTAGTAGATTCAAGTTTTCAGGGGAACGACACCACGTTGACATATGAAGAGCTACTGAGCTTACTGTCTTCATCTTCTGTGGTTGCTTACGCCCTGTAAAAGAAGGAAGCGAACCCCTCCGAAACGTCGGTAACTATTTACCGATTGACATGACCTCATGTCAGAATAATTAAAACTTTGTCAACACCTCTGTGTGAAACACAAAGCTGGCGTATGTAAAAATTGCAGTATTTGGTTACATACCTGGCAACCGGTCTCGATATTGGCGTAAATGCCAGGCACAGCAGGTACGTTGCCACAGTGAAAGTTGGTGTCTGGCACAGAGTGGAAAATTGGGTAGTCTACTCCAGCCCGCCCAGGCACCTTGCTCAGGTCCTGTCCCTTATGCTCCCGGCGCAGCTGCGCTTGTCCGCCATATATCACTTGTCGCTTCTGCAGCCAATATCATATAATTACATGTCTTAGGTTGTCTCTCTTTGTGTAATAGGATGTGTAATGTGCGCGGCCTGGGCTACTCAGTTAATATTTTGGCCGGAACACTAGAAAGTTAAAGATATTTCGTTGGCCTAGGGGTGGTCCGTCAATAGAGGCTAACATTGCTCCGACCTAGGGCGCCAATTTCTAGAGAAATATGAAATTTAAAAAATGTATATATATATAATTTTAATTCCACGATGATCACGAAGTTGTCACGAAACGTTAATCAACGATTTAATCCATTCTATTTGAATTCTAAACTGCCCTTGGGGGCGGGGAGGGGGGGGGGCGTGGTTTGGTCGTAGGACGAGTGCGGATTTCACGTAGTGCGCCGGTTTGTAGCAGCAGGTACTGAACTGACCCCGTGCGGCGAGTACACGTATTTGTGTATTTAGATAGAAGAGAAGAACAGAGGCTGAGGATGTTCGAGAGCATATTGCTGGGGAATATATTTACACATAGGGGGAAGGAAATAGCAGGAGTCGGGATAATGAAGAACCTTATTATTTGCACTTCTTGCTGAATATCATTAGGATGATCAAATTAATGAAGGTGAGATGCGGAAGACGGGAAATGTATAAAAGCTTCTGGTCGGGAAAGCTGTCTGAGATCGTTTGAAAGAAAAAGACATGGACGCGATGACCTAGAAGGCTGTGGACTGGATTTATCTGGCTACGTATAGAGACAAGCTGCGGACTCTTGTGAGCACGGTAATAAACCTTCGGATGCAATAAAATGCGTTTTTTTTTTTTTCTGGAGGTCTGTTAGTTTTTCAAGAAGGACTCTGCTTCCTGGAGTTGAGTGCAGGAATACAGATGGGTCCAAAACTCGTTCGCAGTCCTACCAAACGTCTGACTTCATTGTTTCTTAATTAATCCCCAGTCGCAATAAACCAGACGGCCCAATGCTTAACCACTAAAGCAGAAGAAAAAATCACCTGAATTATAAAAACCACAAGGTTTTGCTGTAACAGTGGATAGCTTGTGAACGATAATGTGATATAAGGGAGTGAAGGGCGCCGGTTTCTTATAACGTTGTCGAAAGCTCTCTTATAATTAAGGAAAGTAATTAGAGCCCATCAGTTTAATTTCCTGTGTTTCTCAAATATTTGACTACTAGTGAGAGCACACCCCGGTTTTAATCGCCCTTGTCTAAACTAATTCCGGGCTTTGCGTGATTTCAGCCTTCCGCCGCGAAGTAGATGAGAACTGCGTTTTTCTGGGTCATTACCCAGCTCATAGTGGTAATTCCTTACCGACAATTCGGGACAACGTATCGGTACCATCTTCAAGACTTTTCTTTTTGGATCCTTGCAGATGGGGCCGAGAGTTTGTCCCGAAACTTCGGTAAGGAATTACCACTATTCGCTGCGTAATAACTCAGAAAAAGGCAGATCTCATCTCAATTCTGGTCTTTTTCTTGCATAGATTCAGAAAAAAAGTATTATTATTTGTGTACAGGTAAAGTTTCAATAGAAGAGTGACTTCACAAGGAACTTATTAAGCTTTATATAATGGAATAAACTTTGCTTTTAAAAGAGATACAAGAAAGAAAGATGCTGTAGGAGAAGTCACATTGCGAGAGTGTCAAAATATGTAACTATTGCTATAGAATAAAACTATTATATAATCTCCAATATTTCCAGCAAGAGACGGAGTTAAAAAAAAAAGCGTTGCCCGGAGTAAAGGACGATTTTAAGGACTATAATACCAGTCAACAAGAAGTAAGCAAGTTGTCGCACTTTGCAAACTGCGTATTGGAGATACAAAATTCTTATAGTCTGTACCTGAAAGGCACAAGAAGATCTGCATCGTTATCTAACATCCAGTCACCAAACCGAATAACTGTTAACAGTTCGGAGAGATCCAGAAATGGTAATGGTACTGCCCTTCGCTGGAAATATACCGTATGTAGTTTAACTCAATAGCTTCAGTACCCATTTTATATGATCAGTGAAATACACATTCTTCCTCAGACGTTCACATTACGTAGGTTGTGAATTACAACATGTACCCTGAATTAATGGCAAAATTACACTAAGGCAACGCACTATAGTGGTAAGAACGAGGCTGTCGCAATGGATTCATGACAGTGTAAAAACAAATTTGGGACAGAAGGGGTGCCATAACGTAAAAATACAAAACTGCAACATAGAAACTGAATTAAAAGACAATTCCGTGACCGAAGAGTAACAACGCGTTTCCTCAATGAATTAATTTAAAATTATGTACAATTGGTGTATTTGGAAGTCTGCTTGCCTACCTGAATAGCTGCGCTGTTGACAAAGCTGTAGGTAAAAGTTATGAACACGAAAATCACGCAGGAAGGCTTCAGTTTCTGGTATGAGCCACACATCACGTTAATCTGCAGAACAAGCGGGCTATTGAATGACACACAGTTTTTGTTGTATCACATGTGAAACCTCAGCCCCCTCTCCCTACACACATTATGTCTTGAGAAACCAAATTCTGCTGAGTTGTCTGGTCGGTCACTTTCTCCACGGTTTTGCTGTAAGTACAGCTGTGCCACCACAAGTAGCTTTCCATGTAAGTTCATGTTACATTCAACGAGGCATGTAACAGGCATTCTGAAGCTAAGATATGGTAAATTAATTATATTCAAGCATTTTTGTTCTGGAGGACGACACAGCATCAGTTGTCATAGATCATGTTAGGCGGATGGTATCAGATTTACAGTATTGTACATAGGTATGGCCTCATTCCCAGTAACAATTTCATTTCTCCATAGCAGATCCCGTCCACCACTTTTAATTTCAATAAAAGTTCCTCAAGTCTGGTAGCGAGATTACGTAATCGTTCTCGTATATATTGTATTTATTACGTATTATATGTTATATATATATGTGTGTGTGTGTATTAGGAAAGACAATGAAAATTTAGTAAACTGCAGCGTTTTATGGCGCGAAACTGATCTAAAGCATATTTGGACGAAAGTTTACTTAAAAAAATTCCTTATTATTTAAAGACCGCTTGGGTTAGAATATATATATCCGCACGCAAGCATTTACTTTTCTCCATTATTTCATATCACATCCTCTTGTTTGTTTTATAAATAAATATATTTATAATTTTTTGAAGAATTGCAAACAGAATTTTTGGGTGGCAGACCACACCCCAGCACTGTAACAATCACATAAATAGGCCATTAAAACCCCAAATTCCACGCCAATCCACTCATCTCTGTTCAATTACACGAGTTATTATTTTTTTCGAATCTGGCATCTTTTGTTCCAAAAAACTTGAACATTATGACATAATCTGTGGCATGAAACACACTCTCAATGCAGGCTACGTTCGCATTTTTCTGTTTGGGGGGCTGCGTCTAGCCTACAGGCATGTTGTGCACCTCTGCTAACAAGTTGTACAAATTCATAAGTCTGAATTCGAAAAAGCCTTCACCTTTATGTTTCAAATTTGAAGGGTCGCCACAATTTCTTTCCTGCGGTGTGTAGAGACCGGCGCTGCGGCCATCCTGTCCTGTCCAGTGGCGTTGGACTTTGTTGCATTTATGACGCTGGAACCGAGGTGAAACATGTTCAAATGTTACTAATATTTTTCGCTTTCCACTTGAACCATTTGTCTAAATTCTAACCGTAATTGATAAAGGTAATATTGTCCTTGGCTAGGCCATGAATTCTTGGAACTAGACGAACCTGAATAGAATAGAACAGAATAGTATTTGGGTTCGAACTCTTCCGTGCCCGATGCACCTAGGCCTTAATAGATGAACCTGAGTGGTCAGCTTTATGCCTCAGCCACTTTATGTTCTGAGAAACAGGCCCATTGAATCGGAGGCTGGATGAACTCAAGGACCCGAATCGAGGTTTTGAAGAAGATAAAATTTTCTTGCCCCTGACGGGAAACAAACTAAGATTGCTCTGTCGTACAACCCCAAACCTATAGCCTATATCTGATTGTATGTTTAGGCCTATCTTCAAAATAAGTAAACGACTTTAATTAAAATGTTCATAAAACGGGGCCCAGTTTGTTGAGGCACTGCGGTACAAGCCGGAAGGTCGCGGGTTCGATTCACAATGGTGTCATTGGAATTTTTCATTGACACAATCCTCCCGGCCGCACTATGATCCAGGGGTCGACTCAGACTCTAATATAAATGAGTACCAGGAATATTTCCTGGGGGTAAAGACGGCCGGTGCGCAGGGCTGACAACCTTACCACCTTCATGTTTTGTTCACAAAGCGGCCAATGGCGAGTCCTTATCCGGAGGTCAAGCCTAGAGGACGTGTGGTTGGATTATCGTGTACCGTTCCGCTAGACCTGAACTCCGGATCATAATTCGCCACTTTTAACGTTCTCTGATGAAAACCCGTCAGGCGATAGGCGCGCACCGAAAGGATGGACTGCCGGCTTGCAGCTCCCCGCCCCCGTCCAAATCCAAATTGGAAAAAATACCGGTTTTTTTTTTTTTTTTTTTTTTTTTTTTTTTTAATTTGGTTTTTCCTTTTTTTTTTATTTACCCCCTCCAATCGCCTGATGTGGGGGAGATTGTAAATTTAAAAAAA
>Ga0123357_10010298_pt1 | contig 11878 bp, 6 predicted proteins | sample TergutEmb28metaG_FD_89873 | JGI IMG/M metagenome (GOLD analysis project Ga0123357, IMG submission 89873) | Embiratermes neotenicus P4 segment gut microbial communities from Petit-Saut dam, French Guiana - Emb289 P4 | ecosystem: Host-associated > Arthropoda: Insects > Digestive system > Gut ...
CAGGAGTCTGCGACTAACTGGTTTTTATTTCATGGGTGGTATCTGGTTTGGTGTGTGTTGGCGTTCCGATTCAGTGTGGCTATGGCGGTGTGGTGTCTTTATGCAGTCTGAAGCACTACTCTTTCTCTTTTCTTTTTACGCAACTATAAAGATGATGCACGGTCCAATAAACATAAGATCCATCTTAATATTATCCTCCCATCTATGTCTGGGTCTCCCCAAAAGTCTCTTTCCCTCAGGTTTCCCCACTAGAACCCTGTGCACACCTCTCCCCTCCCCCATATCCGCCACATGCCCCGCCCATCTCATTCTTCACTAATATACAGCGAACTTAAAAAAAGTTAACACTTTCAAAAACTCACACAAATTAAAACTAGCCTCATTATTGATCGAACATACACAAACTGACAAAGAATCTCTGAGCACGTCCTGTCTCAATGTGATGTACGTCAGTCACATGGCAGATGTCAATTCAAGCAAATGTCATTTCAATACTCCATTCCTTCCCTGACCTCTTGCAGTAAGTCACTGGTAACTGGTGCCACTGCTTCAGTTGTGTTTTCCAGTCATGAACCTGTGTAGGCAGTGGTGGCACAAATATTACATTACATACCCCACAAAAATAAGTCACTCAGAGTTAGGTCTGGTGACCAAATGTCTGTCATATTCTTTGGTACCACATCCCACCTTTCATTGTGATAATATTTTTTCAAATGTAGGACTTCAAGATGAAAGAGACAAGATACTTTGTATTGCTAATCTACACAGTTCTTATAAACACAGGCCAAACTGTCAATAAGACTTTCTTTTAATCGTGAATAAAAATATATATATATCTGAATTATACAATGGAAGCCAAGTAAAATCTGTCTTGAAAGCCTGTGTTAACATGTGAAATCTGATATATAGGGACAGATTGAACAACTTGGTAAAAATTGGTAATTTGGTAATTATGAAATGCGTATTCACAAGAACACTTTATGCTGGTGTTGTCAACCCTGTGTGTGTATATGATATATGCTGTATGTTTTTATCTGATACCTATTGGCTGAGATTTACAGTAGGAAGTTTGCTTTCCTAAGTCACAAATTTTTTTCACTGATAATAATCCAGCACATATTTCACAGCATACAGTCCCACACAATCAAAGTAATTTTTAGGCAACACGTTTTGACTTGACATAAGCCATCATCAGGCTTCTTTTTATAGAACTTTCAGTAAAAACTTTAACTACAAATAGGTGTGAGACCTTGCCCTTTATTAAGTGCCTAATAAATACCTGGAAAAATAAAATAGGTTTTTTTTAAATGTATAAGAAAGAAAATTGGTGAGGGGTAATATACATAAAATTCTATTTAAAGGCAGTATATTTTCAATATGTGGTACACATGCCAGGTCTGTGTTCTTTACGAAGCACAAAAACATCATATAGATGTGAAGTGTACACATATATATTACATATATTACCCCTTACCAATTTTAGTTGTTATATATCTTTAAATAAACCTACTGTATTTTTTCTGGCAGTTATTAGGAACTTTGTAAAGTAGGAGATCTCACACCTACTTGTAGTTAACAGTTTTTACTGAAAGTTCTTAAAAGACAAGGACAGATGATGGTTTATGTTAAGCAGAAACTAGTTGCCTAAATAAAGTTTTAAAAAGTTACTCTGACTGTGTATGACTGCATAATGTGAAATATATATTTGATTGATATCACAAAGGGAATGAATAACCTTAAGATAATAATCAAAACCTTCCCCCCTTCCCCCAAATACGTACATCTACAAACATTTCATTCAAATATAATTAAACATGCATTTTTCAACCATTACTTCACTAAAGTTCAACTCCGTCTCTTCATGACAATAAACAGGAAGCAGCAGCACCAGATTTCTTTTGCTAGATGCACATTTTCATCTTGTTTAAAGTATTTGTCATATATCTGGCTGATGTAAAACTGAAAATCCTGTATATCCTGAATTTCCTGTTAAGTCTTCTAGGATGTACTAATAGTTGGTATTTACCAGCTGACATGGCATAACATCCCAGAACACTTGGATCTTCAGCAGCATAACTGTGAAGACCTCAAATCTCACATGGAAATACTGTCAGCAAATCATCACAGCTATCAAGGCATGCTACATTAAGAACAGAAATTGTCCCAAGTGCAGTTTGTTGTCTTGAAACTACATGTAATCTAAATATAAACACTCCCTCAGTACTCCACATTGCAAAGCCTTATTCTAGTCATGTCAATAAATTACTTGCACTGAAACATTCAATACTTACTCCCTGTGCCACTCATAGATGGCTTCCACATTTCCAAACACCATTTTATCTTTGCCTCCTCTTAAGTCCTCTGGCATCACAATTTCACAGTCAGAGTCCCTCATAAGGGCCATATAACCCTCTACGACCTCACGGAGGTCATGGACATAGTCCCTTTCTGTATCCACTAGCTCGCGGATCACATATTCTCGCTTCTGAATTGCAGATGATTCACTAGAAACACTGCTGCCATCAGTGACACTGCTCCCTGCCACTAGACCATCAACTCTATCCACACCACCCTCCACTGTTCCCCCCAGCGCCGACTCAAAAGTCGCACTGATGTTAGTTCCCTCTCCATCACACAAATTAGCAGCACTTTCACCGACTGGTCTCAGGTCCCGGTTCAGCAGACTGTTTCTCTCTTGGTTTTCTGTATGTTGCTCCTTTAACAAAAATGGGTAAATGTTAGTAATGACAATGTACTTCTAACACTGTCAGAACAGAAAACTGTCCATCTGGCACACAATTATGGTGCATCAGCATATTTATTTGCCCTGAGAGATGGTATAAACTGGAACAACACAGCTGATATAAGGATCAGGCTAAGGGCTGGATGACTCAAGATTGTCACTTGATTCCCAGCAGAAACAAGATTTTTTTTTCCTCCATAGCATCCAAACCAGCTCTGAGACACACCCAGCCTTCTATTCAATGGTACTAGGGTGCGAAGCAGACCACTCACCTCCTACAAGTGCAAAGATTATGCATGTCCCCATATGTCACCATGGCATGATGCTTAATTAACTGCAGATACAAATGCACTGGAACTTGCACAAGAAAATGCAGTTGTTTGCATAGAGCCTTAAATTCAAAATTTATGGTCACATTTCTTAAGACAAAATTAAGCAGATATACCTAGAAAATATTCCAATGGCTCTAGAACTTCTTGTGAACGTTCTTCAAGGATTTTTTAACATCTATCAAAAAATCAAACTCAGTGTGACACATGGATTAAATGCACTTTTAGTAACATGCAGAAAAGGTTACATTCAGCCTACTTTCTGCCTACTTTCTTTTCATGAAGGAAAAAAGAAGGTTATGTCATCACGACACTCAGGCATACACGCACGTGTGTGTGTGTGTGTGTGTGTGTGTGTGTTGAACTTCCAACTCTTGAAATCATATAACCAACTTCTGTGACATTTGGTAAGAATGTTTGCCACTAAATACAGCTCTAACCTCATATTCTCATAGTTTCTATAGTTGGTAGTAATAACTTGGCAAATGCAGGGACTTATTAGGTGTAATCTATAATAGTGTCTACACCCTGAAATATTGTCTGATGCAAGCCATTTACAAAATACTCAACTTTCACTAAATTTCTGAATTACATGTTTTACGTTTATCCAATATGCATTGCACACACATAAACTACAACGCAAAAATGAAAAGCAGCACACTGGAAACAATGACTATACGAAGCTACTCATAAATGCAGTGTGCTGTAAGGCAGTACACCTACAGTCACTGAACAGATGCAGTTCAAGAGTATGAGACAGGTGAGAGAAACCAAGTGAAGACAGTTGTACAGAAAACAAAAGTAACATAACGTAAAATACACAGTATAATCCGAATTAAAATAATAAGAGGCCATACACAATTATGTGTGTTACAATTATCTGACTGTGTGTACACAAACACAGGGTTCTTCAAAGTACTGTGGGGGTGGACGGGGGGGAAACTGGTAAAAAGCTACAAAACAGAACATACTCCAGGAACCTCTAAGGAAGGTTCATTATAACTGCGTAGTTATAACAGGCTGTTTGGCACATAACAGGTGCTAACTACAACAAAAATTAAAGTTGCAATACTGGTGCATAATAATCCCACAATCATAACTAAATCCTTAAACATCATGCAAAAAACAACATGTCATTAAGGGTACAGAAAAATGCTACCATTTTATTGCTCAAAAAAACAACACACCATTCGCTCTTTGACGATTTGTTCTATTTCTGCCAAGTCTGCTGATGTAGCTCCTTCCAGTGCTTTAAGAGAGAGGCTGGATGACTGTAAACATAGACCTACATTCAGAATATTCCCAGTGCTTTAATGGACAGGCTGGATGACTGTAAATATACCTATATTCAGGCAATGTACAGAATTCAAACTTCAATAATCATGTGACAAATAATGCAAGGAAGAGAAGTGTAGTTACTGCCTGCATGAAGAACAGTCAAGTTCTCTATTGTTCTGGGATGTGGCGCTGCATCACCTGATGACTGGTTACCAATGTTTTGGGACAAGAGAGTAGTCTCATCTACAAGGGTGAAAATGTACATTCTTCAATGACACTATGAGAATACTGACATTGTTTCAAATCATTCAGTTACACAGTGCCACATCCTAGAAGAAAACACACCCTCAACTGCACTGTATCAAACGTTGACAAACTCACAAAAAGAATAAGTCTTTAGTAATTATCACTCAGCTGGTCAAGAAATTTCCTGACTTTTTGGAACATAAAGCTGAATTACAGGCACTCCCTGACTTACGTAGTAGTTATGTTCTGGAAGGTCCAGCACAAGTTAAAATAGAGTATAATTATGTGAAATTAAAATTCAAACACAATGGAACCTGACGGGCTGCAGCACAACTGCTCTGCTGTCTGTGCTATCACCCAGAGGTATTCTTCAACCACCTTTGTCTCAACGCATTATCATTTCCACAAGAAAATATCTAGCACACACTGAAAAATGTTATTATTTCAGTTTTTTTTTTACTTACAAAATTCCTGAAACTGCATAACTTGAAGTTGGGAAAGGTCTGTACTGTGTTCCTAATAACCTGTCACTGGTCCCTATCCTGACCTGTACACATCCTGCCCAAAACTCACACCATTCTTCTTTACAATTTATTTCAATATTATGATTCCATCTACATCTAAAAATCTTCTTCACAGGTTTCCTGACTAAAACTTTGATATACACTTCTTATCTCCCCCATGCATGCTGCATTTCATTTACATCCCACAGCCTTAATTTTATCACCCTGATAATAATGAATGAACAACTTATGAATCTTCTTACTAGAAAATATTCTCCATCATCATGTTACATCCTCCTTCCTATGTCCAAACATTAACCTCAGTATGCTGTTCTAAACATTCTCATTCTATGTTTTCGAGAGCAAGCTGCACACCTTACACTACAGATGAAGTTTTAGAGCTATGTAAATTATATCCTCTACATTTCATGTGGGTTAAGGAATCTATGGCAGTAAACAGTCTTGAATTCAGCTTGTTCTTATTTTCTTTGTGAATGAGGCTACTATACATAAAACTCTTCATTTACTTGCAACAAACAGAAAGTTCTTACTGGAAATTAACAGCTCTGAAAACTTACCCGCTTGCCCTGATTGTCCTCTGCACTTGATGAAGCACTACTAGTGGTCACCAACATGGGCTCCGTGATTGGCTTCATGGGAGGTGGCAGGGGTGGCAGTTCCTCCTCACCATCCTCTCCATTCTCCTGAGGTGGGTAGTTGGAAATGGTGGCTCGAGATGTCCCAGGTAGAGCAGCAGAGGCGGCTGCAGCTGCTGTAGCGGTCATGCGATCCTCCTCCTCTTCAGACTGACCCTGTGGTGCCTGTTTATTGCCCATGTCTCCAGGAGGCAGCTACAACAACAGTTTACTTCAGTTATGTTTATAAAAATAACCATTATAACTATGAGAACTGAAAAAACCAATGCAGACACACTTCTGTCCCAGGCTCCCAAACAGTGGAAACAGCACTGCTTTCCTCACTTATCCCTGACATAACAGTAGCATAAAGATGTAAATGGGTATGGAGCATTAGTATGAAGATGATGACAGGGAAAACCAAAGCACTTGGAGAAAAAATTTTCCCATTACCACTTTGTCCACTACAAATACTGTCCTGGGGTTGAATCCAGGCCTCCACGGGACAGGCTGGCAGCTAACAACCTCAGCCATGGCATGGCCTATAACTGAAGAAGTGAAAGTACTTTTCTATCCAATGCTCTGTGATTTTTGGGGAAAGCATTGCTTTTTGAAGGTGTCCAGGCTTCACCAATTCACCTTTCTGGTATAGGAGTAATAAGATGAGGAAGAGTATGAAGCATTGGTGGAATGATAGTGATGGGGGAAGATCAAGGTTCTGAGAGAAAATCCTGTTGCAGTGCCATGTTTCATGAGGCCTGAAAAAGAAGTGGAAATGCTTCTGTATCACAAGATCCCTGATGTTTGCAACAGGGTTGCCTTTTGGAAATTCCCAGCCATCATCTCTTTGCCCTTCTGGTCAGAATAACATTCAGATAAAGGTAAGTACAGAGCAGTGGTAGAGTGACCCTGACAGGGGAAAGTAGAAGTACTCAGGAATAAACCTGCTCCAGCACCTCTTTGTCCACAACAAATATGACACAGACTGGCCTGGAACTGAACCCAGGCCTCTAGGATGAGAGTCAAGTGACACACAGTCTGAGCCATAGCAGACAGACAACGGATGTCCCTAATTTAAAGTCTTCATGAACATGTGATTAATACTTTATCAAGTCTCATATGCTTATTAAAAACTCTGCTCTTTTGAATGTAATTATTTTATGGGTAAATCTGTAATTATAAATGGGAAAAAGTGACAGGATACTACTTGAAACCATTTCTATCAGAAAATAATTAATTTTATGAGTTGTGTTTAATTCTAATGTTTGCAATGAAGAATGCCTCTTACAAAATAAATATTTTTTGTAAGTTCTTCATCATATTGCATAAGAATTTTAGTAACTCTGTCAAATGCAACAAATATGTATTTTCTGAAGTTCCTCCAAGTGAAGAGCAAAAGAGAATGTAAGAAACTGAAAAGGTAGTGACCAACTTCCATTATCCTCCCATACAGTAATACCACTGTAAGAGTCAACTTCATTACTCTCTGATTAGTCAGGTGCTATGCCAGAGATGAAACATCACCTTGAACCTGAGAATGTGAAAATGTGTGAACTGTCAGAGGAATCACACACATCACTGGGGTGGTCAGAGATGAGTATGGATCAATGTCAGGCTTATGAGTAGCCCAAACTGAAGAAATTCCAAGGGAGAAACCTGCTCTAGAACCACTCCATCCACCAATAATCACACACAAGTCACCCAGGACTGATTTCAGTGTTACAACATGAGAAAACAGGATCTGCCTGCCTCAGCTATGGCACAGTCTATGCATCTACAATCACAAATACATTTCCAGTATTTGAAAACAATAATAACAGTCCGAGTAATTTGCATCCAGTTGTCCCAGTTTTAGGTGCGTGTTCTAGAGGTCACTTGAAGCAAGAGAGCTCTGGAGGTCACTTTGGGACAAGACAGTTCTGTAGATCACTTTGAGCAAGCAAGTTCCATAACCTGTATCTTGAGTCAACACCATAATTGATTTAAGCCCTAGCATACTGGATTAGTAAATATAGAAGAATCTTTCTAATAATCTTGATCATTTTAACTTGAATGCTTAAAAAATTTAAAAAATTACAATTTCACAATTGCATGCATGCTGCCAGAAACTGAATATTCTCACGGAATATATTCCATTTCATTTGTTAGTCAGCAGCAGTGTTGACTGTGCATTCTACCAGTTGCAGTCTTGTTTCTTGATTACTGTTATGGTACATCCCAGACCGCACACAATCCCACAGGAAGGAATCTAATAGGTTGAAAATGGGCAATAAAACCGACCACACCAACAAACAACCACAGCCTATTCTTCTATGTTGATAATTGTCATGCACGTACTCCTCTGTACCCTCTCTGCCGAAACGTGGAGGCACTACATGTTGTACTACCACTCTTGCTGAAAGAGGCACATCCTTCAAATAACGGGGGGTTAAATTTCTAGACGATTTCTGTCACACGCAGCCAATAAACGTCCCTTGACATACTGCAATCCCAGTTAGTAATTTCACGTTTTGTACTACACGCTTGCTGAAAGCCTCTGCCAAAAATTTCCGTTGTACTCTTATATATATAAGTGGACTGGCATAGCGACTCCCTACGAGCTGGACGTTTCGGGGTTCTAACCCCGGCGGGGGTGATATTCTCCCCACCTGTCCAGACTGGCTCTGGGGCCTGCCGAGCCTCCTGTACAGCGGGTACCGGGACTTTTTCCCAGGGGCAAAGCCGCCGGGGCGTGGATTTGACTATCCTCCCCTATCTACCATCGAGTTTAACGAAAGGGTACAACTATACACCTACGCCCCCTTTGTGCATTCATGGCATGTTACAGAGTAAAATTCGCCGTTTACCTACGTCAAGTGCATTCTGCTGTACCAAAGAGTGAGAATTAATTTTGTTGTTACAACCATCATGTGTCAACCGTGCTTCATTTGTCATGCAGATTTTTTTTTTTTTGCGCAAAATACTGTGTACATTCTGAACGGCGTCTCGACACGCACTCTGTGACCGTGGTATTCCTGTGCAACAGTCCCTCCATTTGAATTGCTGAAGCGCTATACAAAACGCACACTCCTCACCTGCATTAGAGCGACACACTACACGCAGAGTAAGAACTGAACCATTACAGCGTGCCAGCTTACCACACTAGCACTCATTTCCGCCCACTCATCTCGACGTATCTTATCAAGCTGTGACTTTAAACTTCCGAATCACGCTGTTTAAGTTGAGTCAACTAGCAGCACTGCATTCTGTACGTTCACACTCTGGTTTCTGCTCTATTAACCTACTGCCTCCGTCTTCATTTTTACCCTGAAAATGGATGCAGTACAGTCTTCGGCTGCGTTTGTATACACCTACCAGACTACACAGCATCACACAATGAAACTTCACCGCGATAATCTCTTATTTCATATAAATCAAGCATACGAAGTATACGTTATGTGTATTAAAATCACGAATGTTGTGCGGGGAAAAAAATGTTCACTGCAGTCTCGCAGTTTTACGATACAACAACTTTTTGTACTCTGAAGAAAATACACAAAGTCACGGTGGCACTTCAAATAAACCGACTGCGAAACTCGGTTCTTTTATCCTCCAGCTCGTGCAGGGTATGTTCGATCGCCCGATAAAATTCAGAGGTCACCGCTGAGAGCACTGTTTCGACGTGCTACTGCTACGTTACGTTTTACAATACTGCGGACTAAGCTGGTATATTTTTTTTAAACAAATTTATCCGCGTCACGCACTTTCTCGTAATCTGCCCACTGCTTGCAACACGAAACGGGGCGGGAATACACATCAGCCGCGCGTGTAAACAGACCAACGTCACTGATAATGACTGCAGCGTCCCTTCGGTGGCCGATGTCTAGGAAACACCTTACACGAGCACACCCAGTTATCCCCCGGGGAATGACTGATATTCCAAATGCACGTGAGGCACTGTTTGTTTACGTTACGGGATGAACTCTCGTGTTTGACTTTTCGCTGAACACGATTCATGCGGAAGTCAATGACCCCGATTCATTCACCATCAACAATATCAATTATACTAAAGAGTCATAGCAGCTGATAAATTCTTATAAAAAATCAAATAAAATCGTTTGGTAACTGTTTTGGGATCATAAACACCCTTCGCATTAAAACAGGGCCCGATTAAGGAGAGGGTCAGCCGGGCACCGGTTCGGGGCGCCAGCCTATAAGGGGTGCTAAAACGTCACTGCAATAATCGGAAATATGGTGCTAGCAAACTCAGGCTTCCACACAATTTCTCCGAAAATGATCCGCAATTGAGGCACGCGCCCACAAAAACGTTCTCCAGCCCTATCCTAACCCGAGACGTTTAAAGAATATCTGTATTGAGGGATGCCAAAATGTTAGTCTGCTGGGGCGCCAACTTAACCTGCCCGAAGTGTCCACATGTCTGGGGCCGGCCCTCATTGTTATTTAACTGGTGTTACCGCAACAGCACTACGAAAGAGTCCACGGTTAAAATGTACACAATAATAATGGAATACTCAACTGCCTTACGGCCGGAAATTAAATAAAGCTAAATTAGGCAATGTGTTTAATGACGCACCACGTAATAAGAGGTGTGGAGAAAAAAAATGCATGAAATGCATAACCAATATCGCATCTGTCCGTCCGTAAGTTTCACCTCCCAACTACTGAATGTTATTTTAAGGAAAATTAGTGTTGCAGTACACCAAAAATTGTCAAACGAATTAAAGAACGAGGGTGTTTCAGGTTCTCACACAGGAGCTGACGAAGATTAAGTCTTCTGGAGCATGGCACACGGCGTCATATCCCACAAGACGTGAATATTTGAATTATTTTTTAAGTAGCCCAATACAAAAATTTACATTAAGCTCATAATAAAACAACAGATACGTGACTTAAAATACAATCCTTGTTGAGGTTACAGATTGTATGTGAAGCAGTTACCACGTACAATATTTAACATAACTTACTAGAAAAGCAGTTTCTAGCTATGCAGTAGGCCTATAGGTATCGATAGTGCTTATCATATCTAAACCTTGTAGGCCCGCGAATATTCAGACTGTGGTCTTCCGGATAATGACACCGTGTAGTTTGGAAAATAACAGACAATGCATCTGGAAGACTCATGTAATCCTCAATACACCTTTCACTCGCGACCGCATCGACGCTATTACAGGATCCAAAGAAAAGATCCAAGAGACGTAGTCATGAAAACACCTCTCCTTTGGTATGCACAAAACATACTGCAAGTTCACTCACACACGAAATACTGAAGACGTAACAACCGGAAATGGTGCGGCTTATCACGTGTCCGCAGCATGGTATTCACGAGTAGACAGGCGGAACACCTCCTTTACCAAATGGAAATACCTTTGCAGCATGGCACTAGCCACCTATCGCGGGCGGAGAGGCAGCCAACGCTAGTCAACAGCACTAGCGCATGCTGTTCTGAGACTCCGTCTTACAAATCAACACTGGACTTCGTACGCAGGCCTAAACGATGTCAGGATAAGTTCCGTTCCGTCCAACATCATTAAGCGTAACTGTGCAAGGAAATGTGGTTTCCGGTTGCCCCAGAGAATATGGATCATATTTCCTATTGGCCGGGGGAAAAAAATATGTCAAGGTGGACAGCGTTCCCAAGGCCTAATAATGTGTCTCCTACCATCTTGAGGGATTGCAGGAGACACACCAAGTATCGAGCATTACTGACGGAGGAGCAACTTCTCCTGCAGCAGTTAACTTCGGTATGCATATACGTGTATATAACTACTTCCACTACTACTACTACTAGCAGTATTAGTAGCAGTACTACGGCGATTAAGGGAGCGTCAATTACAGTAGCCATTAACCCCTGTACACCGGCTATTTCCTCATAATATTATTCATAAATCAAAGTATTCTGGAGTAAGATGTGATTACAGCACACGGCACTACACGCCTGTTGACTTAAACTTGGAATACACTTCGACAAACGCCTCGGATCATGTACTAACCAAACGCAAGCAACTAGAACACAAAACAAGTGAAATAAAATGGCTCATAGGTAGGCACTCCACACTATCGCTGGAAAACAAAATCATCATCTACAAAACAGTCCTCAAACCAGTATGGACGTATGGTATTGAACTATGGGGCTGTGCTTCAAAC
>Ga0123357_10010300_pt1 | contig 11877 bp, 10 predicted proteins | sample TergutEmb28metaG_FD_89873 | JGI IMG/M metagenome (GOLD analysis project Ga0123357, IMG submission 89873) | Embiratermes neotenicus P4 segment gut microbial communities from Petit-Saut dam, French Guiana - Emb289 P4 | ecosystem: Host-associated > Arthropoda: Insects > Digestive system > Gut ...
AAATTTAACAAAATGTCGGACAAGAAAAAGCCGAAGTTAGAACAGGCTCCCTTAGTTTATGGTAAAGTAGTACAGGCATATCATGCTTTATACAAACCCGACCCGAAAAACAAGAACGGCGGAGGTATTGTGTTTCTTTTTGCTCTCGACGAAGCGCACCGCTACGACGAAGAGTGGCTTACAAAAGCCGCACAACGCATCATGGACATGAAAAAAAGTGTAAATACCAATGAACCCAAAGGTTTTCTTTACTCCTTAATCCGTCTTTTTCAATTACAAAATAATTTCTTCGTATCCTCTTATCTGGAAAAACAAAGAGTAAAAATTGTTCCTGAAGATTGCAGAATTTTTATGAAACTTTTGTGTAACGATCGAAGTTCTTTTGGTTTAAAGTTAGGTGAAACATTGAGCGACGGCGCAGACGCCTGGTGCGCTACTTACTCGCTCAGCGACCAGAATAAGTTACCAATGGCGCAAATTCCATACAACCGGATTATTCCATTCCTGCTAACAGAAGAACCGAAGGGATACGGAGGAGCAAGCGATGTGGCTCAACTGATTCCGCCGGCTTATTATACGTTGCACGCAAGCGGCGAGAGCGCGGTGGACAACGACGTGAAAAATTGAAAGTTAGTAATTAAAATTCAATGTCGTTTAGTTAAGATTGAATTAAAATTAATATAAATCGCTCCGAAGGGGCATACAAAGAGGGAAAGATATGAAATGGTTTATTAAATGCTTAAAAAATTATGCCTATTTTAGCGGCAGGGCACGACGAAAAGAGTATTGGATGTTCGCGCTGTTCAGTATTATATTTCTTTTTGTATGGTTGGTGTTAATTTCGGGGTTATCGATTGGTCTCGGAAAACAAGGACAACAATCTGCGATTACAATTGCATGGTGGGCATATATTTTGGCACTTTTGATGCCAAGTTTGGCAGTTGGCGTAAGGCGGCTGCATGATATCGGAAAAAGCAGTTGGTGGATGTTGCTTGCATTAATTCCATTCATAGGATGGTTAGTCCTTTTTATCTTTTTTGTTATAAACAGTGAATGGGGCTCAAATAAATATGGCGACAATCCTAAAGGAATGGAAAATAATTCAAATAATCTGTCCAAACCTCTTTCTACCCCTGTCGTAGCGAAACAAAATATATATCAGACAACAAACAATAATTCTGATTATTCAACCATTGAAAATACAGTTGATAATGATTTATTTGGCTTAATGCCTGAAGATTTTGGAAGAACTTTTGATGAAGCATTGTTTTTTGAATGGAAAGAAAGTGTAAAAAAATTTAACAAATTATTTTGGATTCAAATAGGGTTGTATGCTATAGCATTAATACCAGGAATCTTGTTTGGAATAATTGTCAGACGCAAACAAGACAAGAAAGTGCTTAACCTCCAAATACGTCTTGGCATTACTAATAATGATATCAAGCAAGCGAGAGTAAATTGTAAGAACAGAATAAAAATGAGAAGGCTATTTTTAAAAAAGTCGCAGCAAAGTGAAAATAAAGGCATGGATAGTAAAAGCACCATATCATCAAAACCCAAAAGCGCAAAAGTATCAAGTATATTAACATCCGAAGAAATTAATGCAGTTATCAATTGGTTAGATACATATAAATTACTATACGGACGGGTTGCTTCAGAAGGGCAAGAATTTATGAATAAAGGGACAGCACAATCTGCATCGGATATGTTTAACACATTAGGAAACTTTTTTTCAAATAGAGAAAAGTTATACGATATAAAAACTTGGGAAAACATACAAAAGTTATTGATGAGTATTCAAAATTCTTTACCAGAGGTATTATCCGAGCAGATTAAACCTATGACAAGTAAGATAAATGAGTTTTTAGTAAAATAATAAAACAAAGAAGTTATGCCGGAAGAAAATAAAGAATAAACATTAGAAAAGTGGCTCGTTCTATGAAACAAAAATGCCTGCGTGCAATAACTAAATTTTCGTTGCGTGCGTAGTTTACGTAGCATGAACAATGAAAACGCAGTTGAACGAAACCGGTCAACATTTTGGACACCTTATTTACTATGGGGATTGCGATAAAAAAAGACACTTTTATACGTTTTTTAAGGTTTCGATTAAGTTGAGTAACTTGCGCAAATGTACAAAATATGAAACAAAATAGACGAAAATTTGTGTTCTTTTTTTATTACATGGTAATGACTAATGCAACGAAGAGCTACCGTAGGTTTAGTTCAACAGGCAGTTTGGCGCAAGCCGGGTGCAACTCGTCCGAAATTTTGTGTAACTTTGTAGCCGTGTGGCTCGTCCCGGCGGTAGTGGAAGCCGCCACTTCGGCAAGCTGCTAAAACGTTAGCTGCAATCGTCCGGCGTGGAAACAAACGAAAAACCAATACGTTAGAAGCAAGCAACCCGACAAAGAGTTAGAATTTAATAAATTTATAAACAAGATAATTTATCAAAAAATGACAAAAAGAAGTTTTATTTTGGGGAATGTGGTTGCAATAGCAATCTGCCTCGCAGGAACGACAATGTTTTCGGGTTGCGACGGCGATAGCGGCAATAGACCGTCTGATTCGAATAAAAGGAAAGAACTTACCACTCTGAAAAATGCCGCTGAGAAGGGCAATGCCGTTGACCAAATCAAACTTGGCGACATGTATCGCGAAGGTTGGTTTACAAAAAACGGACACTTTACAGATTGGAACAAAGCCTTCGAGTGGTATGAAAAAGCTGCAAACCAAGGCAATGTCGAGGCACAAGTCAATCTCGCTCGCATGTACGGCTGGGCTTGGGCGGGTCAAAACGTTTCTACAAGCGATGAAAAAGCTATTGAGTGGTTCCAAAAAGCCGCCGATCAAGGCTATGCCGATGGCCAATACGAACTTGGTCGCAAAATGTATTCTTCCGACAAAGGCGTTTGCGAAAACAACGACAAAGCCATTGCATGGATCCAAAAGGCTGCCAACCAAGGTCATAAGGAGGCAATACAATTTCTAAAAAACCTACCAAAAGACACAGAAGCAATGTTTTTATTTGATACAGACGCTAAAACAGTCAAAATTGTCAATAGAAAAACGCATGAAGAAATTAAATACAATAAGTTGTTCTGGGATGGCAAGGAAGTTTTTTACGTTGGTTACGAAGAAGAAAAATCTCAAGACTCCTTTGGACGTACCGCTTACAACCCCGGCATTTATCTGGCTTTTTCTAAAGAAGCTATACCAAGGCGGGAAGAAAGGATGATAATGGGGCAAAAAGCAATGGTTACTATTAAAGAAAATGGAGTAACAATTTATCAACGCGGAGGAATAACACGTAACTACACTCTTGAAAACAGTGTGCTTAAATTGTGGCAAGAATAAAAAGTATAATGTTGTAACATGCCAGCGTACAACAATCAGGGTTTAAACGCAGCGAAGCGATAGCGAAGTTGCGTTTAAACCTTCGGTTGAACTGAAGTGGACACCTTATATATATGGGGTTTCAATAATTAGGAGTATGTTATACAGCATGTTTATGAGGTTTGGTTTAGGCTGAATAACTTTGCAAAATTACATGAAAGTTGGAATATTTCCAAGTGAGTGAAATGAAAAATGTTTTTTATATAATAAAAATTCTTGTAACTCAATGGCTACCAGTGGTTTAGTTCAACGAGCGGTTTCACGCAAGCGGGGGTGCAACTCGTCCGAAATTTTGTGTAACTTTGCAGCGTTGGCTCGCGTCCAAGCGGTAGTGAACCCCCTGCGTGAAGCCGCTGGGACGTTATCTGCAAGCGGCGGATAGCGAAGCGGACAACAACGTGAAAAATAGAAAGTTAATAATATTATAAACCGCTCCAAAAGAGGGGCAAAAAAGTAGAGAAATATGGGATTTACATGTAAAATTTTCGGACATAAATGGATACTTTTAGAAAATAAGTGTATAGAAAAATGTTCTATATGTGGCAAAGAGCGTAGTGTTGAGCACAAATGGAGTGGTAGCAAATGTGAAAGGTGCGATGCGTCAAGAGGACACGAGTGGATGCTTCTGGAAAATAAAAATGTTATAAGAAAAATAGCATTGGAAGATGAAGACAAATATGTTCTGATAACTGCAATTGAATTGCTGGGGCGGAATGAGGAAGACCAAAAAACACTTCTTAAAATTGCACTTACTGAAGAAGACTTTTTCGTATGGGCACGAACTTTAGATAGGCTGAGAACAGACAATTTGATTGAGGTTATTCAGAATGTGCCTGACCATAATTATAGCTACCATGCTTACTGTAAGTTAGTAGATCCAACCGCAGATGGAATAGCCTTTTGGTGGCAAATAATAAAGGATAAAACTAACGTCAGCGAGGAAGGTAGAAAAAAAGCAATACTTGAATTTATTGATAGTTCAAAATTAGCACGTAACGAACAAACGGCAAAAATAGTTTGGAATAGAATAAAATTTTTTGCCGACGAGCTATGTGTTGATTTTCCTATGTATCCTAATGAGCATGAAAATAAAAATAATGAATTTCAATATCAAGCAAGCACATTCGATGAAAAGAAATCTTTGAAACTGGTTTCGGATTATATTGACGAAAACCCTATGCAAAAACTTTCAAAAGAGGAAATTGAAATGATGAAGCCTTTCTTTGCAGAGTTGTTTATGTGGTATAAAAACAATACTGAAGGAAAGTCTTTGGCTAATGAATGTTCCCGCTGCGGTTGTCGTATTAATGATGATGACCTTATTTTTCTCTCCGGTTCAGGTAGATTGTTTTGTAAAGATTGCGGACTTCAATATGTAATAAGCAATTTGAGTGATTGGCACTATTATCTTGGAAACATAGACGCAGGAATAGGATATGTTCCTACGTCAATACAGAAGAAAGGTCTTGAATTACAAGAGAAAATGACAGTGGAAAGAAACTTAAAAAATCAAACACAAATATCCGCAATTTCTGATCAAAACGAACTGTTTAAAATAGTCATGAATCCTGATGAGGTTTTTGAAGTGAGAGACAAAGCGATAAACAAAATTTCTAATCCGGAACTTCTTAAACAGATAGCTCTAAAATGCAAACACTCATCACGTCATGCTCTTACTGCACTTGCGAAAATTGATGATCAAAGTGTATTCGAAAAACTTTCGCAAAAAGAGAATGCATACAATATCCGAGAAGCCGCAATTCGCCGATTAACTAATCAGCAGATGATTGCCAACATAGCAAAATATGATGAAAAAAGAGATTTGCGTGCGTTAGCCATACGTTTTTTAACAGACGAAGATGCTCTCCATTTTATTAGTCAGAACGACTTAATCGAGTACGTTCGTGAAGATGCAATTAATAGATTACAACAATTAAAAAAGTAGATTTACCTAATGATGTTTGGTAAATTTCATAAGGTTTTAAAGTAATATAAAATGCCAGCAGATATTTATTAGTGTTATTTTCATTTATTGTTTGATTGTACAATATACATTCTACAACATTATTCTTATTAATAATTATTGTATTATTATTATCTCTCATGTATAGAAAGTAAGTAGAGTTTGTTTCTCCTATAAAAGTGATATTTTTGCATTTTGTTGAATAGATTTTATTGTTATCAAGTATAATTTCAATATTGTAATCGTCAAAACCTTTTATTATTGTTTCTACATTTAATTGGGCTTTGCTATGCTGAAAAAATCCTAAAACTTCTTCTGAAACAGATTAGTAAGCGTTTTCCCAATCTCGTCGATTTTCAAAACAGCATCCAAAATAGATGGGTTGGAAAGGTCTACGCTGTCTCCGGCATCCATATCCGAAACCCCGATCTGCATCGGAAAAATAAGGATGAAACTGTTTTTCTTAACAAATTTGTCTAAATATCCCGGAATTTTATTCATACTGTTTTGATAGGATGGACGATCTTTCCGGCTTAAAACAATTATGAGGTTATCGTTAGGATTAATCCCCTTGTATAAGTTCATGGCATCATCCCATCCTGCGAATTTTATAAATTCGGAAGGAATGGGATGCTCTTCGTTCACCCTTTTTATGTAAGACAATGTCTCAGGGTGAGCATAAAAAACTAATTTGGTTCCGGTATTGTGGGAAATATTCCAAACCTTTATCAGCCAGTATGGAAATCCTATTTCTTTTTCCGCTTTCGGAGGAACAACAACTAAATGTCTCTTAATAGTGGCTAACGGTTGGGTTGGTTTATATATCAAAGTTGTTGTATTACATTTTGCCAGAATATCTTCAATCAGGACGCCAAAGAATGATTTTGAAAGAGCAGTCTTTTCATGAAGTCCCAGAATTAAATCGGTTATTTTATTTTCTTTTACGGTATTTACTATCCCATTTACTATACTGAGATCGTAACGAAACAATTCATGAAGTCGATTGTCGGTTGCAGCAGCAATTCTGGCTGCTTTATTCAATATTTTATGAGCATCCGCATCGGTTGAGCCGCTGAATTCGTTACTGTCAACAACTTTCAAAGCATACAAATTTTCTTGAGCTCCTTTTGTTTTCACCATTACGCTTAAATTCACCAATTCTTCGACGGTTTCCTTATTGCTGACCGGAATAAGTATTTTTTCGTCGTTATCTTCTTCAGATACTCCCGTTTTGGAGCTTTTGGAAAGAGCCAGGTTAGTGGCGCCTTTCTGCGCAACAAAAGAAGAAATCGTACAGCTTATCAAAATCAATATAATTGCTCCATTCAGCACGTTATCGTCTAACAAGCGGAGTGGCATTCCATTCGCCCCTGTTCCAAGAATAACCTTATGCCCAACTGTCACAATGGCTAAAGTTGCAGCAACGCGCGAATTACTCAATCCAAATATTAACCGTCGTTCATCAGAAGAAAATTTATATATTTTTTGAGTAAAAAAAGCCGCTAAATATTTCGCCGAGATAGCTACTATTGTCATAACTGCAGCTACTTCGAGCGTATCAAAACCTTCGAAAAAAGCGCGGTAATCGACAAGCATACCTACCCCTATCAGGAAAAAAGGAATAAAAATAGCATTCCCCACAAAGACAATTCTATTCATCAAAGGCGAAGTTTTGGGGATTAACCGGTTCAATGCCAATCCTGATAAAAAAGCGCCGATTATTCCATCTACTCCTGCCAGCTCAGCTAAAGATGCGCCTGAAAATACGATAACTAATACGAATATATATTGGGAAACACTACTTTGAATACGTTTAAAAAACCATCTGGCAACAGGTGGAAAAACAAATAAGACTATAACAGTGAAAAAAAGCATAAAAGTAGTGATACGAATCCAGAAATGGCTGTTCACTTTTCCGGTTGCCATGCCCACTATTACTGCCAACACCAAAAGCGCTAACGTATCAGTAATCAATGTTCCTCCAACCGTAATGTTAACCGCCTTGTTTCGGGCTACTCCAAATTTACTGATAATCGGATAAACCAGTAATGTATGTGATGCAAACATACTCGCTAATAAAATAGAACTTAAAACGGAAAATTTAAGGATATAAAATCCTGCAAAGAATCCTAACGTTATTGGAATAAGGAAAGTGAGCAATCCGAAAATTATACTTTTGTATTTATTTTTCCTGAAATCGGTTAAATCAATATCTAATCCGGCAAGAAACATAATATAAAGCAGCCCGGCTGTTCCGGACAAAATAATACTACTATCGCGTTCTATTAAATTATATCCGAAAGGACCAATGACAGCGCCTGCAATAATTAAACCGAGAAGATGAGGTACCCTGATTTTATTTAATAGAATTGGGGCGAACAAAATGATTATAAGTATCAGCAGGAATTTTAATACCGGATTGGTTATGGGTAATGTGAAATCTATTAGGTTTAATAAAGTCATAAGACAAGGATTAAAAAAGAGAACTTTATAATATATAAGGCAAAATTATAAAACCTATTTGGAAATCTTCTAAGGTTTTGATATAAAAAAACAACAATTAATAAAAAATATCATATTTTTGTCGAAAAATAAATAGTATAGATATGGAAAAGCCTGTTCGATTATTTGATATTTTGCCATACGCAGCGGCAACATATCCTGAGCAAAAAGTCGCATTAGCCGGAAAACAAAACGGCGAATGGCGTAAATATTCTATTCAGGAATATATCGAAACCACCGACAATTTGAGTTTCGGTTTCATTAAGCTTGGTATTCAAAAAGACAACAAGGTCGCCATTATTAGCGGCAATCGTCCCGAGTGGAATATGCTTGATATGGCGGTTATGCAAATTGGCGCTATCTCTGTGCCGATTTACCCTACTATCAGTGAAGAAGAATACCGGTATATTCTCAATCATGCTGAAGTTACCTGCCTTTTTGTGGAAGAAAACTTATTGCGCAAGGTTGTTAATATTTTGCCGGAAGTTACTTCTTTGAAAAATGTTTTTACTTTCGGCAAAAAGGATGACTACAAAACCTTTACCGATTTGGTCGATTTAGGTAAAAGCAACCCTGATAAGGTGGAATTAGACAAACGCAAAGCCGCCGTGCAAGGCAGCGATACAGCTTGCATCATTTATACTTCGGGAACGACAGGTAATCCGAAAGGCGTGATGCTTTCGCATGATAATGTATTGCAACAGCTTTATAATTTGGAACAGATTCCTTCGAAATGGAGTAAAAAAGCATTCAGTTTTCTGCCGCTTTGCCACACTTATGAAAAAATGTTGGTTTATCTTTATCAATATTTGGGGATGTCGGTTTATTATGCCGAAAGTCTTGCCACGTTGAGCGAAAACATCAAGGAAATAAATCCCACCATGATGTCGTGTGTGCCGCGTGTACTGGAAAAAATTTACGACAAGCTTTATGTCAGTGGAAAAAAATTGCCTTTTGTTCAACGCATTATTTATTATTGGGCGTTTCGTTTAGCTACAGAATACAAAATTAACGGTTTAAGTTGGTGGTATAAATTGAAACACAAACTTGCCGATAAACTTATTTACAGCCAATGGCGCGAGGCAATCGGTGGAAATTTTGACATCGTTGTGTCGGGAAGCGCTGCAATACAATCGCACGTGGCGGCATTTTTCTCTGCTATCGGGATGCCTGTTTTTGAAGGCTACGGATTGACGGAATCTTCGCCTGTTATTGCTGTTTCAAACCGCGAGCGTAACGGTATTTGTTTCGGGACGGTGGGCTTGCCCTTGCCCGGCGTGGAAGTGAAAATCGGCGACCGGGATGAAATCATTTGCCGCGGACACAACGTCATGCAGGGCTATTACAAAGAACCTGTTCTTACTGCCGAAGTGATCGACAAAGACGGCTGGCTGCACACCGGCGATACCGGAAAATTCACCGACGAGGGACAACTCATTATCACAGGACGACTGAAAAGCATTTTTAAAACTTCTTTTGGGAAATACATCAATCCACAATTGATTGAAGAAAAGTTTACACAGTCGCCGTTCATAGAAAATATGGTGGTGGTAGGCGAAAATCAAAAATTTGCCGCTGCGTTGATTGTCCCTGATTTCGCTTTTCTCAAACAATGGGCGAAAGAAAATAATATTGATTATTCTTCCAACGAAGAAGCAGTGAAAAATCCCGACATCAAAAAGCAATACGAATCTATTGTGAAAGAGTATAATACCTCATTCGGCGACACAGAAAAAATAAAGCGGTTTACACTTATTGCCGACGAATGGTCGCAAGATAACGGTATCCTTACGCCAACCTTGAAAGTGAAACGGCGGGTTATTCAGGAAAAATATGGTCGGGAGATTGAAAAACTGTTTGAATAAAAGGAAAAAACTATTGTGTTGAATAAGCCCTGATTTGGATGTTTTGCGGTGCTGCATTGATTTTTTGATTATGGCAAGCTACAAACCGAATGTAATTTGTATATACGAAAACAATTCTATAATTTTGTATCAAATAGAATCAAAATCATGATAAAAGTTAGTTCAAAAGAATTCAGAGACAAGCAAAAAAGCTATCTCGACAGAGTAGATGACGGAATAGAAATCCTTATCCAGAGGGGAAAGCATAAGTCGTATAAAATCGTTCCTGTTATTGAAGACGATAGGGGAATTGACAAGGATTATATCCTTGTGCCGGATGAAGACCTTGCAAGAGCCATTACAGGCGAAGAACTTTTAGAAAGACTAATTCCCCGAATAGAAAAATTATTTGACAAATGAAAGTTCTCTTTTTGCCGGAAGTAGAAGATTATCTTTATAATCTAACAGAAATTTTATACCAAAAAGAATACTTTGGATTTAAAGAAAACGCTGTTGAATACGTTACGGACTTGAAAAATGATATAAAAAGAAATCTTTCATGCAAAGCAAAACATCGTGCTCCTCTATTTTTTGATAGATATGGAAAGAAAATGTTTTACTCTGTATTCCGAAAAAACAAACAAACACAATGGTATGTATTCTTCAATATTTACGAAGATAAAGGGGAAATAATATATTTAGTCAGGTATATCAGTAATAATCATGTAATTGCACAACATCTATAATAAATCAATGCCCTATAAATATATAGAACACACTCAAAGCCTGTGTCCGGTATGCAAAGACAGGATAGACGGTAAGATTATTGAAAAGGAAGGTTCTGTCTTTGTAATGAAGCATTGTCCGGAGCATGGGGATTTTTGTTCTATTCTGGAAGAAAATGCCGCGTATTTTCATCGACGCCGCTTGTTTGAAAAGCCGGGTAACACGTTTACCAATCAAACAAAGCGCGGTAGGGGATGTCCGTTTGATTGCGGTCTCTGTCCCGAACACGAGCAACACACCTGCATCGGGTTGATTGAGGTTACTTCCCAATGTAACATGCACTGTCCTGTTTGTTTTGCAGATAGTGGAAAAGGCGATTTTTTACCTCTTGACAAGTTTAAACAAATGGTCGACTTTTTTGTGGAGTCGGAAGGCGGAAAGTGCGATATTCTGCAAATCAGCGGAGGAGAACCGACTTTGCATCCGGATATTTTCCCTATGATTGAATTGGCCCGTTCAAAAAATATCGATTATGTGATGCTCAATACGAATGGATTGCGCATTGCTGAAGATAAAGATTTTGTCGAACAATTGAGCAAGTATAAGGGAGGATTTGAAGTTTACCTGCAATTGGATGGATTTGACGATAAGATTCATACTTATTTCAGAGGAAAACCATTGGCTGCAATCAAACAAAAAGCGTTGGACAATTTAAATGCTTATAATATTCCCGTAACATTGGTTACAACATTGGAACGAGGCGTAAATGAACACGCTATCGGTAAAATTATTGAAATGGGATTGACGACAAGGTGCATTCGGGGCATCAATATTCAACCGGTAGCTTATTTTGGCCGTTTGTCGGAAACAATGCCCGAAAATCGGCTGACAATCACTTCCATCATGAAAGAAATTGCCAAACAATGCGCTCCTGTCATTCGTGAAAGTGATTTTATCCCACTTCCTTGCGACCCCGACCGCGTGGCAATCACTTATTTTTATCGCAAAAAGGATAATACCTTTGTCCCTTTAACACGGAGTATAGATGTGCAAAAATATTTGCCGTTTATCAAAAATACTTTTAAATTCGACCCGGATGATTTTCTGAAAGAGATGACTTCTCAACTTTTTTCTAAGAATTGTTGTAATGCGATGGGATTTTTCAAGGATTTAACTAAGTATATTCCTGTCGGTTATGCTTTTAAAAGCGAGGAGGAAAAGATTGATTATGTAACCGACAATACGTTTCGCATTAGCATCACCTCTTTTGTCGATGCGTATAATTTTGATATTAAATCGACACAAAAAGAGTGTGTGCATGTGATTACTCCCGATTTAAAGAAAATACCGTTTTCCATGTATAATTTATTGCACCGGAAATGAATTTTTCAATCCAACTCCCTCATTTGAACACAGGACAATATGGAGTTTTTTTCCTCTTTGCCA
>Ga0123357_10010301_pt1 | contig 11877 bp, 6 predicted proteins | sample TergutEmb28metaG_FD_89873 | JGI IMG/M metagenome (GOLD analysis project Ga0123357, IMG submission 89873) | Embiratermes neotenicus P4 segment gut microbial communities from Petit-Saut dam, French Guiana - Emb289 P4 | ecosystem: Host-associated > Arthropoda: Insects > Digestive system > Gut ...
AGCTGTAAATAATGTAGATAAATTTAAGTCCACAAAAGAAATCCAAAAGGTAGAGGCCTTTCTCTCAAGATAATACTCCTCAAATTTCTAACGTCTCACTTCTCCTAACATATTTATCAGCAAGTCGAGAGATCGAACCCTGCGAAGTTTTAAGCGAAGTGATGCCGTTACTGAAATCCCCTTCCCGAAATAATGTGTCTTTGTCTTTAGTTCTGAAATGGCATTTGTCCACTGATGATAAACCTGTGTTGTTCGGGATTGATAAAGAAAATAGGATAGGCTATTGAGGAGAACGTACTGCACAACAATAATAATATGACCCCTTGTACATTTTTTAAATGATTCATGACCATGCACTACGTATATCTAATGAGGTATAAACAACAAGGGCATTTACAGGTGTGTAGATTTACAATATAATAAATCCACATATCAGTAAATGCCCTTGTATACTACTTAAAGCCGAGGTTTCTCTCAAATGTAATGCGTGATGGTCACGTGTGCAGTTGCTCAACTCTCGTCAGATGTCAGCTACATACTCCGTTAGTACAGATTAGGACGGACAAATTGGGACTTGAGGGGGGAGGAAGCGGGACAAAGCGGAAGGAAATGAAACCAGGGGTGTGAATTCAGTACCCATTTGAATGTATAGCGAGTCAATAAAAACACCGCTCCAAAATAATCTGGAAAAGAGAATAGTTGAAAAGAGATTTCTGTTAGGCATACACAATAAATATATTTTGTACAGATAGTAGTCGGGGACCGCGGTAGCACAGTGGTTAAGGTGCTGTGCTACATATCGGAAGGTCGCTGGTTCGATCCCAGCTAGTGTCATTGGATTTGTCATTGACTATGTCTCTGGGGTCGACTCAGCCTCTAACAGAAATGAGTACCAGGAGTATTTCCTGGGGGTAAAGGCGGCCGGTGTGTAGGGCTAACAACCTTACCACCATCCTGTGCCGTTTTCATGTAATCTGGGAACCTTAACTTCCTGGAACCCTCTGGGCCACTCAAGGTCTGTAACGGGACTGCCTTACCTTACCTTACAGATAGTAGTCGGTGAAACATGTTGTCTTGCCAGGTACAAATCCAAACCCACACTATCTCCTTTCCTTAAAAACCTTCTAAATTTCAAGTTATCATTCACAGACAGTACAGGCCTAACTGAAATTACGTTATATAAACAGGAGGCCTATAGACCCTCAAACAGCTGCCTAAAAAATTTTAGTTTTAAGTCTGATCTTCAATATCTGTGGGTCTGAAAACTGTTTCTAATAAAGACAGGAAAAGTAACACGGGAGAAGGAAAATCCTGCCTACTTTTATTAGATAATAATATGTGGCAATTGAACCAAGTTTTTTTAGATAAAGAGCAAGAAATTTGTAATGGGTGGGGGGGGGGGGGGTGGGGGGAATGTAACATGCATTAAAATTTTGTTTGCAAAAATTTAGTGTTCTGAGAGATGTAGAAGTAGATACGTGGATAATACTACAATTAATTTTAAAATACTACAGCTTAAGAAAGTGAATTATCAGGTTCGGGATCCAAAGGCAGGCTCCTATCAGCATGTTAATGATCCATTGTCTTCCATACAAAGAGGAAAACTTACTCCCTGTAAGAGCAATTCTTTCTTTCCGAAGAAGTACTTTGTTTCAAGAAATTTTATCCCAGCTTTTCATTACTGATTTATGTGTAGATACAGAATCAGCTGAGTTGATGAGGTGCATTACGCACTGAACCAGTAGTTCGCTCACATTACTTAACTTCTTATGGTAAAGCGGTTAGTGAGTAAGAGATTGGAAAGAACGTGGAAGGAAAAGTCATGGCCTATTTTGTGATACTATACCAACATTTAACCGAAGTCGCTGACGACAATCAAGAAAACACGAGGAAAAATATTAGCCAGGACAGTCGCTTTCCCGGCCGAAACTGGAAAAAATCAGCCCCGTGAATGCAAATAGTGAATTTTACCATATAGGCGAACTTTCTCGCTTAAATAACTTCATACAAATAGACAGACAGACAGACAGGCAGGCATATAGATTTACTGACAGATAAGTCTTGGCAGGCAGACACACAGGAGAGGCGGAAAAGCAGTTTTGAACCGAAATGTTCTATCTTCGCTCCACAGAAGGTCTCTATGCCACAGTAAAGGCATAAATCCGATTGTTTGTATCAACTAAGAACCGGCTACACTAAGAAGTTTTGAAGAAAATCTGTTAGGTATTGAAGGCTTTTTGGAATTTTTCATTGATATAAAATCCTTCCGATTGCACTATGGCCCTGGGGTCGACTCAAGCTCTGACAGAAATGAGTACCAGGAACATTTCCTGGGGGTAAAGGCGGCCGGTGCGTAAGGATGACAATCTTACCACCATCCTGTGCCGTTGTCATGAAATCTGGGAACCTTAAATTCCTGGAACCCTCTGGACCACTTCAGGTTTGTAACGGGACTGTTTTATCTTATTGAAGGCTTTGGTTATTGAGTTGCTTGGAATTACTCCTATGCTTGACGCAGACAAGAGATAAAGGTCAAGTTGTCATGTGTGTATGTTACAAAGAGCTGTTTGATTTATTACAGAATTCAGTCTAGTATCTTCCGTTTATAATTCCTTTTATACGGAGGTTCGCGAAGTTGGGAAATCTCTTTCATATCTGTCCGATCGTACGTCTGTCCGTTGGTCCGCCTAAGACAACTCCTCTCCAAGTAGAGGAATTTTCATACATTTTGTATTGTGGAACTTTGTCAATATATGTCAAGATAATTCAGGTTTGATTAAATTGTGACTGACTGTGGTAATATTAAAGACATATGTACATTTACATAGCACTAAGTTCTTCCCGGATTGAAAGATGTTTCAGATTCGTACAATAGAAGCCAACAAGTTGCACCATTTCTCATCTTTATTTTGATATACACCTCTACACGTTTCGGGCAGACTTGCTGTCCATCATCAGGAGTCTTGATACACGTACTGTACTCACAGCAACTGGTATTTTTCATATTAGTTATGGTGACTGCTTCCATCTGAACCTCGCTAGCAGACAGTCAACATAACTAGTATGATAAATACCAGTTGCTGTGAATACAGTATTAAGACTCCTGATGATGGACAGTAAGTCTGTCCGAAACATGTAGATTTGTATATCAAAATAAAGTCGAGAAGTAGTGCATCTCGTTGGATTTTATTATAAGAATATATCATGATGCAAGGTCCTCAGAATGTCAAATGTTTCAGATATAAGTTGCAGAAAAAAATCGCAATACAGATTTCGTATGAAATACGTTTTCAAAAAACAGCGACGTTTAAGATATAATTACAAAACTTACGGCCCAGCCAACAGACGATAACGTAATATAGTGTTGAAAAGTGTCTTTTGCATTGGGGGGGGGGTTAATTAAGAGAAAAATACAGATGTTGAGTCACATTTCACTGCTTGCATCTAGGAATATGAAATTTAAAAGCACAGACACTATGAATATGGCTATAAATTACGTAAGTGTTATTGTTTTTAAATCAGAAGTTACAAATAATTTTAACGGACTGGAAATTGGAAGTTATGTGTGATTGACACGTTTAAGGAAAACAAAATTATCTTGAACGTACAATTCTTCAAAGTAATATAATAATACGCAATCATAATGGTAATAATAGTCTAAAATATGCATACAGCCCATAAAGAAACAACAAAAATTGTGACGCCCTACTGAATAAATTGCATGATCATTCTAGAATATCCCATGTTATCAAGAACTGACGCGCCCTAGCGTTAAAACCGTAGAACATGTCCTATCATGTTCTTCCTTGTTTAATTTCCGTGTATTATTTTAGCTACTGTTGCACAGCTACATGCGATTCTTGGATAGCATGTTCTTCGCCGGACTTGACATTAAAATCGTAATTAAATTCAATTCAAACAATATCGTTACAATACATATATTTGGGTTTCTATTTGATATTAACCTCACACCTCCATCTTGATGTTTGAAGTGGTAACACTTGATAAATATACCATCGAAACACATTAGTACTACACGAAAACTTTTCTCTGTCAGATGATAAATCAGAGAGATAATCAAAAAGTATATCTTTACGCAGTTTCCTCAGTTAGCAACGTATCTCTTGTCTCTAACATGCAAAACTTATATCCACAATTTGTTAGTAAATGAAGTTTATGTTTTACCTCAGAATAAAATTAATATATTTTATGTTACAAATTTGTTGTAAATGAAATTCCTGTTATATCGCAGAATAAAACCAATATATTGCAAGTACACGAAATCACAGACAGAGTAATGTATTTGACGTAAGAATTTCTCAGCCTACATTTTTTCGGAACGTTTCGGTTTCCTGATTATTTACCAGTTCAGTGGGTATGTGACTGACGCTGGTCCCCACCATGAACTAGATCAAACCAGTCCACACAATAAAGCCTTTTAATCAAACACCGTGTTAACATCGTAATCCTATTAAAGCATGGATTTCACAATTGGCCTCTGTCTACCAAGTTTTGAAACTAATATTTTGTAATCCCTAATTCTTTCCCTCACGCTTTCCACGTGCCACAAAAGTTTATCTATCACAATCTAATAGCCTTAATACTTTGTGAATGGATTGGCTATTCTAATATATTTTGCCCTTGATATAACTTGCATTTCACTGGACAGTTTTTCTTACTTGAAAAAGTAGTCTTATGGTATAACCACGGCACGCTTCCATGCCACGTGGATTTGGATAACCATATATTGAACAAAATTTGACTCTGTACGAAAATATTCTCTTTGAAGAACTTGCCTATATTGCATATGTATTGATTTCTTACGCTTTTATCATTGATAAGATAAGAAAAGTGAATACTGTGTGCACAGCTCACTGAAGAGGCGTGGTTTTGCGGTCAGCGGCAAATTACGAGCGACAGCATTTCAAGTGGGAAGTTCACCATACAACCCCTTTTTCTGCAATCGTTGCTTTAATAGGATGAGGCAACTTTCTACAGCAGTTGTGAAGTTGTGATCACTAAATATGATGGAAACTGTGATAATTACATACATCCTATTTTAATATCTGAAATTTATTTACCTTTAATTTTAATATTGAATATACGTCATATGCAAAGTAATTTGTGATAACCTTAGGATAGTATGATTATACTAAAATGTGTAGGATGTATGAGTAAGTGAAATTATTTAGCTTAATGAATTCAGAAAATATATAATATGTTGACTAAATACAGGACTACAATCTGTTAGAGGATGACCTCTTATTTACTCGCTGCCTTATATTTACCGAACACATATTTGTTTGTTTAGACGAATATTAATTTACTTGGCTGAGAGAGAGGAACTGATGTTGGCATGGAAACGGGGGTTGGTGGTGAATAAGCGAGTGGCGCACGCTCAAGCCTAGAGCTGCTCCAGAATATTGGCTTCTCAGTGTCACACACAGTTGGGCTTCAAGTGGCAACCGGAGCTGGGCCAGGGAGCCCCGGACAGACGCCCACTTCTGCAAAAACGTTTACACTTCTGCACTCTTTAAACTAATATCACCATAATCGGTTTTCGCTCATCACTTCGTTCTCTACGTCTTCACCTCTGCAATAACATCTGGCTACTCATATCTCTCTGTGTTGCTGTTTTGTGGTTATTTTTATTGGATGTGAGTAGGAATATATGTGTGACGTCGTCCTTCACGTGGTGTCTCGCGTTTTCATTGATCCTGGCTTGTGTAAAGAAAAGGTACCGCTTTGCAAGCCCTACGCCCTGTTTTTTTTTTTTTTAAGCGCGTCTGTTAACAGTGTAAACTGTACATGTTCTGCTTTGTGTTGAAGGTGTGGGATATGGTGAAGAACTGCTAAATTTACAGCGAGTTAATTATTTGATTTTGTTGTTGCTGGTGATAATTTCATTAATCAAACTTAATGCATACATTGATGCTTGTTGCAGTAAGTGCTAACATTTAAAGTTTACAAAAGAAAGTGCCAAACGAATGATAAATAACAATAATAATATTAATATATCGGACCATGTTATGCTAATTAAAAGTCTGTTCGCTCCGATAAACATACAAATAGGATCTTGTTTTACAATTAAGTCTCCACATGAAATATACAAACTAGGTAAATGTGGCAAGGGTGTTGTTTATTCAAAGACGCTGTGTTAAGTGCTAAGTTATATAATTTTGTAAGGAAAGTGAAACGGTGAAGTACGAAGGATCTTGAAGAAGGATCACAGTATCTGCGTCACATTATTATGCGGATATTTTTCTTCAGTGATTGGGACAAGCTAAAGCTAGAGATAAGAGGAGTGTCTTGAGAAACAAGATTGGATCAGGATAGCCGGCCTCAGGTATGAAATATAAACAAGACTTGGATCAGGCATGACTTATAAACAAGACTTGGAACACGGAACAGAAATTATCTCAACAAGACTCTCGATTGTATAATCAGTCATTGCTTCCCAAATTTGGAGATCAATAATATTTCGTACCTAAAAAGCATAGATGTTTCTACGTCAATAATAATAATTCCATTCTGCCTCTACAGAGTGAAGTCATTGAAGGGTGCATTCTACTGAAAACAGCTGACTTCTATTAGCATTTTAAACGCAGAAGTTTTGCTTTGACCTTTCTGAGAAACACAACAATGCCACTGAAGTTTTCAGTTCTAAATTTCAAGGAATAATAATGCAGACCAATGAAATTAAATTAGTAATATTATCAGAGCACCGTACGGTCCATTCTGAGAAGTAATCACATATGTAGAAGCATTTAGCTTACTATTTACAATATTTACCCGCAGTCAGGTTTATATGTTACTGAGAATTTTCAGATTAGAGGAAGGAAAATATCTTGTACATTTCGTCGTTTTTTATGTCTTTAAGGCTAAATTCAATTTTTTTGCTTCAGTTAGACTATTATCGTTACAGAAATAATTATCATTACTAAAATAACCATAATAATCATCAAAATAATAATGGTTATCACTGCTGTTGCTCTCATACCGGTAAGTATCATTACTAGAAACCGTGACAACATTGTCGTTATAATGGCCAGACGTCCTGGGAATCGTACTTCTATTCCCGACAGTAGCAAGATACTGTATCCTCTCCACAGAGTTCCGACCAGCTCTGTGGTCTACCCAGCCGCTCATTCGGTGGGTCCAGCGGCACATTTAATGGACGGCAGATTGGCCGAGACTTGAAGATGTATTTGAGCCGTATCGCCATATGGCTTCAGGGTGTGCAGAGGATATTATTATTATTATTATTATTATTATTATTAAAATTTTAAACAAAGGCAAATTGAAGGAAACGCATTTTATATTGTCGTAATGAAAAACGATATTTCCTGAATGTTTCTTGGATGTCTTTTTCACTTTATCCTCATCTTGCCCATTTTTACTGACTTACATAAAGGAACAACTCTGAAAGATACTGGCAATTTGACAAAATCCCTTTCACCAGAATAGGCTAAAAAATTTGGTCTTGTATTCTTTTATTTAGTTTTCTTTGACCTTACAAAATATATGTGAAAAATGAAAGTTATTGCAAGGTATGAAGATGGACTGTCTTAAAAGAGACGGTATTCGGTGCAAGGTGTTAGAGAAGAATTGCTACGTAGGAGTGACTTATTAACGAGGAGCTGGAATGGGTTATATGACTAATGAGAATCAACATAATTCATGCTCGTCTAATATAGGCTACTTCAGGCGATTAAAAAACTGATGACATGTGTGAAATGTAGGAAAGTGGGGAAAGGAGAGCAGAACATTTATGTCACAAAACGGGAATGGAAGTGATCAGTTGTGAGGTGTGGGCATGGATGCGATGTTCAACATGTAGTAAAATTAAATTTTAAATGACAGACTGTTAAACTGAGGAATGAATTAAACTTATGGTGATAAGGTGCAATGGCTGATTTTCGTAAGCACAGTTATTACATTTCGTATTCCATAAACACCGGAAAATGAGTTATGAGCCGAGTGGTTATTAGCTTATTAAGGGCTCTCTTCCTTAAAGTATGGATTCAGACAGAGTCGTATACTGCACTGGTGTGGTATTGTAGATGGATGAAATGTGAAAATGGAAATATTTGTGAGATTTGGTGCAGACACAGTGGTGAAGTTCTAGGCTATATTCTTCTAGGTTGTAATATTTTATAGTTTGATGGGTTTACCAATATTTTGGAGAAAGCTGTTAAGTCCATGTCAGAGCAGAAGTTGCCGTGGACCCAATAACATATTCCAAGTCGCTGATATGTCGCTACGATATCCAAGAAGACATACCAGACACAAAAACTGAAGTTCTTACACAAACATTCTTAACAGACAAGGAAATCTTGTTCATCGAATTTTTATCCTCGACATAGAAAGGAGATTATCAAGCTATCTTCACCTTCGGCCGCTTCATCCACAGGCAAGGGACTCCTTTGCTGCTGTTTATGAGGCTTGAAGGGCCCGTAGACAGCACGGAATTAATAGTAGTAGTAGTAGTGAAAGTAGTAGTAGCAATAGTAGTAGTAGTAGTAGTAAATGGAGGAGGAGGAGCCAGAGGAGACGTAGGATACGAGCTTCACCACAAGCAGAGCATTGAAAAATTTCAAAAGTATAAGACATTGATTGTACAAGTTATCAAGTTACTTTTTTTAAATGTTTTATAAATTTTACATATATTACATAAATAATTACAAAAGTAATCATTATGGAAGACGCGCCTGTATGTTTATTACTAACTAATCTACACTTACTCAGTATAAAACAAAAAAGTTTATTCTAACTCAGTTTGTTACATTGACATGAAGTTTACATGCTTCGGCCTGTACTTTCGCCATTGTCAGGTATACCAATACAAAAACCTTACAAAGGATTAAACAAATAGCACACACGTAAAAGTAACATATTGAATTAAAATAAACCTGTGTTGTATGTGAGGCTGAATAATTGTAGATTATTTATTACACAGTACATTACCAAAAGGGATGGCAATCGTTATGTCACCTTCGTATTTAAAACCTGTCCATTAAATAGAGTGGGGTAAAGAAAAACTTCACAACTTCTGTTGGATACTGAATTTATTCTCTGCTAATTACTGTAAGACATTAAAATTACCAGCATTAAGAAAGCCTGATATGATTTTTTAATAATAATAATAATAATAATAATTATTATTATTATTATTGGAACTGTAATTTGTTACTTACTGTCTTGTTTTGCTTGTGCTATTTCATTTTGTTTTTTTTTTTGTTTGTACCACACAAGTTACATTTTTACATCAGCTTTTGGCCATTAGACTCTCTAGTGAACAAGTAACAAACAATAAGTGAATTTGATTATTGTTATGAATGACCCGTATGCTGTCAGTAAATCTACATTTTGCTTCGTACAGTTTAATACGCGATAAACGACATTTTGTACTACATTCACCAGTAAATGTTAACAATCACCAACATTTATTTGAGAACGTGTCGAAGATGGTTTTGAAATTTATAAAGTCGGGCATAACGGACTACTTCTTCATGCTTGTAACAATATTGTGCTTCCTATGCTAACTAGAAATTAGGCTGTTTTGTGGAAGTAAGAAAAATAATTCCAGGAACATTACAATCAAGATAAACCAACAAGAAACACAACGTTCCATTCACAATAATCTTAGTAATTAACCAACTTAATGCAAAAATTCTTGTTTTATAATAAATTTATTATAGGCCTTTACATGTTTCGAGCACTATGTGCTCATCATCAGGTTGTCAAAATTGTATTATACAGCATCTGGTATCATCACACCTGTAGGTGGCCGTCCCGTGCACTAGTTGAGAGAGGACTCCATTCACATTCTGCAATACCACGTAACATATGCATGTATAACACTTTAATTGCTTATATGTTTGTTAAATTATAGCTAATTATTTGCTCTTTGGTGTACTGCTATCTTAAACGTACACACTCGCCGATCTGTGCGCACATTCTGAGGATACCCACATTATACGTAACGTATAAACTAACGTACGAAAATTCCACAGCAGAAACCCTACGGTTTATTATTTTTATTGCACATATTTCCAGTCATATATACTCACTACTACTGCTACTGCTACTACTACTACTACTACTACTATTACTAGTACTACTAATAATACCACCACCACCACCACCACCACTACTACTACGTCTTCATCTTTATTGAGAAGAATTTATTAGACTACTCAAACACTTCACAGTCTCCGTAAGTTACACTTTCTGGATAGAAGCCCAAAACGTAATGATTTGCACCGTTGCTGTATTTATAATTGTTGAGTCAGAGATTGCTGAAGAACTAAATATAAACCAGTTTTGGATAAAATGCAGGAATACAAAAGAAATATGTCTGCAACGCAGAAACAGAATGCCCCTAATAGATTAACAAGAATACTAAAAACGACAGACCAACAGGCTGTAGAAACCAATGGAGACCATTAAAGAAAATTCTGGACGTTTGAGATCGTAACGGGTCAGCATGTGGTCCAGCTACGTGTTAAATAGACGGTGATGACGGTGATGATGATGATGATGATGATGATGATGACGACGACGACGAGGAGTCATAAAACATATTTCGCACGTGTTGTGCAAAACTTTTGTTCTTGTAATCCATCTGCTTACCAAATTTCACGTGTTTTGCGGATTTTTTTTTATTATTCAGCTTATCAAACCGCAAACTAAAGGAAAGTTTCTTAGCTCTGTCATATCGTTTTTCAACATCCTGCGTAAGTATAACCTTTAAAAATAAAGCACATTGTTTCAAGATCTAGCACGAATCATCTTTTCAGGACAGTAAAACACGTGTCGCTAGTGTAGCTCACATTTCAAAACTTCGCGGTATTTAAGGAAGGTGACGGGAATTCTTGCTTCAATATACTGCAGTTAGTATTGGAATATTTAAAGAAGGCGCCTGCAGATACGCATCACACATAATATGTTATTCAGAGAGAGTTCTTTTTTAATGGACAATCGAACTTTGAAGATTTTCTCTCGAAACTTCTGGCACCAACCGTCCAGTGCTGCTTCACCACACCCCAGAAGATCGAGGAATTCGCGTTGTTCATTGTACTTTAGTGTTCTGTCTGTTAAATAAAAGACATTCTATTCTCAGTACTTTTTGAGAGCTTCTCCATTAAATGGATTATTTTTTCAAAAAATCATCCTTCAACGTAACCCACAAACAAAAATCTATTGCAAGTGTTCTAATCTGACGCAGGCGAAGGCTACAATCCCCAGCGTATTTTCCTTTGACCAAAATTTTTTCTCTAAACAAGACATGGAATTTTTTCATGTAATAAAGCTAATAAATGTTAAAATTATATTTTTACATAAAATCCACCAGAACTCCATCGTGTTTCGATCTATCTTCATTATCTTCAGGGAGTTTCTTAACTTAAATAAAGCATACAATATAAAAACAGGCGTGGATTATTAGATAAATTAAAATTTTTCCATAAAATGCCAGCAGATATAAAATTCCTTGTAGCAGTGCAGAACTGGTTCTCGAGATGTGGAGGTTGTAATATTATAGACTTTTTACAAAGGTTCATGTCAGGATGATGTCAAGTATATATTTTGGTAGCCAACATTAATAATTCACTCATGTTTTTATGTAGTGGATGCTTTATTGATATTAATTAACAGACTAAAGGTGATCAATTTAGAATCAAGGTGGAGTTCTTATCGATTGTGTGTAAACATATAATTTTAACAAATTTTAACATGTGTTTGTTTTATTGTAATCAAAATTCTATTGCGGAAGAAATTAAGAGCAGATTGAAGTCAGGAAATGCTTGCTATCATTCGGTGCAGAAGCTTTTGTCTTCTAGGTTGCTATCTAAAAATTTAAAGATCAAGATATAT
>Ga0123357_10010302_pt1 | contig 11877 bp, 7 predicted proteins | sample TergutEmb28metaG_FD_89873 | JGI IMG/M metagenome (GOLD analysis project Ga0123357, IMG submission 89873) | Embiratermes neotenicus P4 segment gut microbial communities from Petit-Saut dam, French Guiana - Emb289 P4 | ecosystem: Host-associated > Arthropoda: Insects > Digestive system > Gut ...
GGGGGGGAGGGATTCAACAAATTCAGTTGAGGACAGAGGACAGAGAGAACGGGGATCTGTGGGCGGTAGCCCCCTAGTCAGGGGTTCTGGAGGCAGCTGTAATTTGGTACCAGAAATTTAATTTCTTATAGTAAAATTTTCTTAATTTTTGGTACTTTAAGATTATTTATGATGACAGCCAATTTATTTGTCATTGCTAATGTAAAATAATTGTGAACCGACGGTAGTTTTAGAATTTTACTGACTTTTTCCGAAAAAATTGGTGTGTTGGCGACCTAAATTCAAAACTTTTTAACAGTTTTCAGAGTCGGGTTGGGTTTGGCACGATTTTGGAGGACCTACGGAATTTCGGTAGGGGGGTGTTTGAACACCCCAACACTCTCCCCCCGGTAAGCCACTGTACTGAACCTTTTCTTGAACTGAAATATTTCTGATTTATTCGCAACAGTGCAGATTATTGAATTGTTCAACACCTTCGGTTAATAATTTTTAACCGTCTATAGGCAACCACGCGCAACATTTTAAAGGGCCGTCTAATATAAACACCGTACGGTGGGCACGAAAATTAATTGAATGCCGTAGGATAAATATTAATATACAGTGAAGCTGTATTGTGTATGTAGTGAGGCACACATGGATATAGCTGTACAACATAGTTAATATAGAGTGTAGTTTTATTGTGTGTGTAGTGAGGAGTAGCTGAATATAGCGGTACAGAATAGTTTATGTACAGTGTAGTTGTATTGTAATGTAGTGAGGAGTAGCTGAACAAGCGGTATAGTAAATTTTATGTACAGTTTAACTGTATTGTGTATGTAGTGAGGAACAGCTGAATATAGCGGTACAGTAGAGTTTATGTACAGTGTAGCTGTATTGTGCATGTAGTGAGGGACAGATGAACATAGCGGTAGAGTAAATTTTATGTACATTGTTTTTGTATTGTGTGTTTAGTGAGGGGCAGCTAAATGTAGCGGTATAGTAAAATTTATATACAGTGTAGCAGTATTGTATACTTAATGAGGGGTAGCTGAATATATCGTTACAGTACAGTTTATGTACAGTGTAGCTTTATTATTTGTGATGTGAGAGTCAGCAGACTATTGCGGTTAAATGTAGTTTATTTACAGTGTAGAAGAATGGTGTATGTAGTTAAAGATAGCTGGACGTGGCGGTAGTGTGAAGTTAATGTACGGTTTAGCTGAATTGTGTATGTAGTGAGGGACAGCTCAATACAGCGGTACAGTATAATTTATTTAGTGTGTCTGTATAGTTTATGTAGTGAGGGGTAGCTGAACATAGGGGTTAAATTTAGTTTATATACAGTGTATTTGAATTGTGTATGTAGTGAGGGACAGTTAAATAGAGCGGTACGGCACAGTTTATTTAGTGAGTGGCTGTATTGTGTATGTAGTGAGGGGCAGCTGAACATAGCGGTACAGTTAAATTTATGTGCAGTGTAGTTGTATTGTGTATGTAGTGAGGGAGAGTTGAATATAGCGGTACAGTATAGTTTATGTAGGTTGTGGTTGTATTGGGAATGTAGTGATGAGCAGCTTAACATAGCGGTACAATACAGTTTATGTGCAGTGTAGGTGCATTGTGTATGCAGTGACGGACAGCAGAATATAGCGGTACAGTACAGTTTATTTAGTGAGTGGCTGTATTGTGTATGTAGTGAGGGACAGCTGAACATTGCGTAAGTTATAGTTTATGTACAGGGTAGCTGTATTGTGTATGTAGTGAGGGACAGTTGAGTGTAGCGGTACAGTATAGTTTATGTACACTGAAGGTTTATTGTGTATGTAGTGAGGGGCAGCTGAACATAGCGGTTAAATATAGTTTATGTACAGTGTAGCTAAATGTTGTATGTATTTAGAGATAGCAGGACGTGGCGGTAGTGTAGATTTAATGTACGGTTTAGCTGTATTTTATATGTGGTGAGGGACAGCAGAATATGGCGGTACAGTAGAGTTTATGTACTGTTTAGCTCTATTGTGTATGTAGTGAAGTCAGTATAACGTGCCGTTAAAATACAATATATTTATTGTGGTTTTCTATAGTGAATATAGTGAGTGTTCGCTGAAATTAGCGATAAATTAAATATATTTTGCGTGCTTTATTTTGGTTTATGTATTGAGGGTTAGGTGAATTTGGCGTTAGAGTATATTATATTTACAGTGTACCTGTATTGTGTTTTTAGTGTGTTCAGCAGAACATGGCGATACACTAGAATTTATATCTAGTGTAGCTTTATTGTATATATAGTGAGGTTCAGCAGAATATGGCGTTACAGAAGAGTTTATGTTTAGTGTAGTCGTATTGTTTATGTAGTGAGAGTCAGAAAGGCATGTCGTTTCAGTAGAGATTACTTACAGTGTAGCTATATTTTATAGGTAGTGAGGGTCAGCAAAACATAGCGGTACAATAAAGTTTACTTCCAGTGTAGCTATATTGTGAAGGTAGTGAGCTTCAGCAGAACATGCCGGTAAAATAGAGTTTATTTACAGTGTAGCTCTATTGTGTATTTAGTGAGGGTCAGCAGAATATGACGGTAAATTAAAATTTATTTACAGTGTAGCTGTACTGTGTATGTTATGAGGGTCAGCAGAACCTACTCTTACAGTACAGATTATTTAAATTGTAGCTGTTTGCTTTATGTGGTGAGTGTCAGCAGAATATGCCAATACAGTAGAGTCAATTTACAGTTTAGCTGTATTGTGTGTACAGTGAAGCTCAACACAAAATGCCGGTACACTACCGTTCATTTACAGTGTAGCTGTATGAATTATTTAGTTAGGGACAGCAGAACATTGCGGTAGATTACGGTTTATGTAGAGTGTAGCTTATTATCTATGTAGTAAGTTTCACCAGAGCAAACCTGTACAGTACAGATTATTTACAATATCGCGTACTGTGTACGTAGTGAGGATAAACAGAACATACCGGTAGAGTAGGGTTTATTTACAATGTAGCTGTATTGTGTATGTAGTTAACGACAGCAGAATATGGCGTTACAATACAGCTTATGAACAGTGCAGCTGTATTGTTTATGTAGTGAGAGACAGCAGAATATTTCGGTACAGAAAAATCTATGTAGAATACAGCTGTATTTTGTGTGTTGCAAGGGTCAGAATTACATGCCCGTACCGTAGATTTTATTTCCAGTTTAGCTGTTTTGTGTATGTAGTGAGGGTCACCGAAACATGCCGTTACACTGCGGTTTATGTACCGTGTAGCTTTAATGTTTATATAGTGAGTGTCAGCAGTAAATGGCCGTATAATAGAATTAAAGTACAGTATAGTTGTATTGTTTATGTAGTGAGGGACAGTTGCAAATGGCTGTGCAGTACAGTTTATGTACAGTGTATCTGTATTGTGTATGTAATTAGGTTCAGCAAACATGTCCCTTCAGTAGAAATTTGTTACAGTGTAGTTTTATTTTGTTTTTAGGGAGGGACAACAGAACATGGCGGTAGAGTACAAATTATTTACCATGTAGCTGTATTGTGTATGTAGTGAGGGTCACCACAACTTTGCGGTACAATAAATTTTATTTATATTCCGGATATATTGTATATGTAGTGAGGGACAAATGAAAATTTCCGTACAATATATTATATATACGTTTTAGCTATATTTTCTATTTATTGACGGACAACATAACATGGCGTTACAGTACAGTTTATTTACAGTGTAGATGTATTGTTTATACAATGAGGGACAGCACAATATAGCGGTAAAATGAATTTCATTTACAGTGTATCTGTGTTGTTTATTTAGTGAGGGTCAACAAATTATAACTTGACAATACCGTTCATATACTTTGTGGCTGTATTTTGTATTTAGTAAGTGTCAGCTGAAAATAGCGGTACAATAAATTGTATATACAATGTAGCTGTATTTTTTATGTAGTAAAGGACAGCATATTATCCCGGGACAGTACAATTTTTATACAGTGTAGCTGTACTTTTTATGTAGTGATGGTCAGCAGTACATAGCGGTACAGTAGAGATTTGTTCTGATTATCTGTTTTGAGTATTTTGTGTAGTATAGCTGAACAATACAGCGGTACAGTACATTATATGTTCATTTCTGCTGCCATACTCAATTGCAGCTCGACAGGCTGAACTGAAGGAAAATTTTTAATTTATTGCTACAGTCCCTGAACTTAAGATTTCAAATCACACATGTTTCCAAGAACTGAACTGTGAAGACCTGTCTTAAACGATCTTCTGTTAGCGTAATCTTATGCTTTGTAATTACTTACAGCAATGCAGTTTGGAACAAATAGTTGTGAGGTAACTCTCTGTTAGTTTCTGATCAGTTGACATCCTATAGCACGTTAAAACTGTGCTGTTTCTGCAGTGAGACTGAGTTGAAGCACAATTAGTTACACTGCGTATTTGAATGGTGATCCTGCGCAACGAAATGTCTCTTATTTGTAGTAATAAATCAGAACTGGTGCATACTTAAATAGAAATGCACACGTACAAAATTGCTTATATACGTACCTAGACAAATTCTTTCATACACACACACAAACAAATGCACACATAAATACATACACAATACACACATGAACATATACTTATCAAATATATATTTATAAGTGCATAAATATATATATATAGATACACACACATACGAAAATACCTACATAAACACATACAAGCAGAAAGTAGTATAGAGACAATTAAAATTAAATTTTTTACTGGCGGAAGCAATTCGAACAGGAGGTAGGCGCAGGCGTAGCTATATTCAAATCAGTGCGCCACAAAATTTTAAATACTGGTCAAACAAACATGCACCAACAATCAAGCCGAGCAACTAACGATACTGGCTGCACCAGAGTATATAGAAAAGCTACAAATAGAAGACAAATCGGCCGTCATATTCACAAACAGACGAATTGCACTGGATTCGTTGAAATTTGGCTAAATATGCGCATATTTTATTGAAGAAATAAGAAGAAATTGACATAGATTGGAAACACAAACCGGAAAATTAAATTCATTTGTGTCAAGGCTCATTTCGGAATACAGGGAAATGAGCTAGCCGACACACTCGCAAAGAAGACAACTACGAACGTGCACATCAAAAATGCTACAAGAAAGCTACAAAAAGTGTAGTGATAAGTGAACATGTTGAGACAATTATTGACAAGTGACAACTGGAAAGGGACCAAACAACAAAGGGAGAATTACCAAAAGAATACTTCCCGGTAGTTGCTGATAGGTTAAATATGAAAATAAACTTACCTGTATTCTCACATCCATGGTAAGGACGTATGGCAACATAAGTTGATATTTGAACAGATTTAAAATAATTGAAACACCAACGAAACCTTATGTCACTAAAGACCTAACAATAAATCGCTTGTTACTTGAATGTTGGTTTTTATATAAGGAAAGAGAAAGCTTGTCATCAAGCGTACTAACGGCAGGCTTGGCAAATAAGTAAAAGAAATTGATAATGGAATATAAAATATTTGTTAAATTGAATAAAAACTTCTTTAGACAAATATATCGAAGTGTTCAATCCATCACAACAAGTGGATTAAGCTAACTTCATAGCATGAAACATTCAATGTAACTATATCTGAAATATGTACTTGTATAAAACACAATAACGCGTGTAGTATTATTCCCAGTATTGCAGTAGGCATGAAATATATTTCAAAAATATTTACATGTGCGCTTAATACATAGATAATATCACATACACAATTAAATACATAGATAAATTCATTCATATATAAGTACATAATCCAAACTACATACTTATTAACATATATTCATTTATACATTCACACACATACATAACGCCTAAACACACGCACATACATACATACATTCGTACATACATACATATGTACAAAACACAAAAACGTACATACATACATTCATTCATTCATACATATATATTTACATTCATACAACATACATATGTACATATAAGTTTTCATACATAAACACAAACATAATACCTAATCACAAATACATTCATATATATATATATATACGTAACATACAAACATATGAATAACAAAACGATTCCAAACAACATCCACCGAAGATCTCTGCACCCTGACCGGTTTAACACCCGTCGTGTTTAAGGCTAAGAAAGCGGCTATGTCATAGAACCTCATGAGTAAATGTCAAGACCACAACATTGACTACGAAGTGCTGTCAAAATCAGCTTCATCCTGCCGACTCAGTAAGATTCACTTACCAAAAGTGGAACACGCCATACAAATATTTACAGTCCATAGCAAGAGCGAGCATGGGGTTTGAGCGGGCATATAATTAATTATATAGGGCAAACTGGCACATAAATTAATGGTTGCTCTTCATCATAGATGCTCAAACAACCAAGCCGAACAACTGGCTATAGTTCAAGCATTAGAAGCAATAAAAATCACCTATCAAAAAAATAACCCAAAAACAGTAACACTAAACACATACATCAGAATTACCTTTCAGTCCCTCAAGAACACTACGAAATCACAGTTTCCTTATAGAAAAAATTATGAAAAAAGTAATAGTACTTGAAAGAATCAAGTGGACAATAGTATTTACCTGGATAAAGTCTCATGCAAGGAATTATGGGGAGGGATTTGCTGACAAGGTGGCGAAGGAAACCGTCAGAAAAGATTATATATCCTTTTACAGGAACCCAATAAATGAAATATATCAACGCATGACAGACCAGATTATAGCCACGTGACAAAACCATTGGAATCGAACTACAAATGCGTTACCAACAAAAGAGCATATTGAATACCAAAATTAAATTAACAACAAATTTCACGGCAATCACAACAGCGCACGCTAAACCAAGGAATAATTTCACAGATTCAAAGTAACAGAGTATCCAGAATATGCTTGCGAAGGTGCGAAACAAAATGAAGGCCACCTAATTTATGACTTCACAATACTACGGAAGGAGAGAGAGAAAAATAAACGCAAATTTTTAAAACAAGATAATTGGCCGGTGACCAAAAGTGATCTAGTGAATAAATTTAATAAACATTCCCTTCAGTTCACGCATTCAAGATATTTCAAGAAACTATGAAATCTTATGTTTATTGGACCGTGCATAATTGTGATATTTGAAGAACAAAAACGAATTTGGTGAAATTTTCTATTCCATTTTTTCTTCTTATGTGCTCAACATGTTTCGGACATTAATATATCCATCATTAGGAGCTTGCGAATATTCTGTTGAATTACCACATTGGTCTATTTTTCTTGTTTCAATATGTGTTGAAGTTTGAGCGTGGTTGGGGTGGAGTGCTATCCGTGATGAATTCTGCAAACACGTATACAACTTCAACACAACCACACCGAAACTCCAACACACATAGAACCAATAACAACACGAACTATTTGGTAATTCAACAGAATAGTCACAAGCTCTTCATGAAGTACATATTAATGTCCGAAACATGTTGAGCACAAAAGAAGTGAAATAATACAGCAAGAGACAAGTTGATCATTTATTCTTCAAACTATGAAACTATTAATTTGTTGAAATAATTACAAAATTACACTCAAACACTTAAACAGAGCGCTCAAAATTATATATGAAACAGTGACAACACAAAACAACGTAGTGCACAGAACATACGGACAGCCAAATCTAGATAGGCAATAATAAATTGTTATGTATATATATATATATTAATTTTTTAACTATTAAGCTAAGAAAATAGTGTTACCTAAATGTAGTGGTGCTCGCTGTCAATTAATTATATAAAAATTATAATACGTATATACATACACTCTACTTCAGAACACGTGACAAAATACTGCTGAAATTTTTATTAAACCACGTCTGTAATGTGAGAGATGACACAAACACATGTTTCTGTAAAGTGAGCGATGACATTAACACAACATTCTGTAATATGAGCGACGACACTAACACAACGTTCTGTAATGTGAGCGATGACACTAACACAACATTCTGTAATATGAGCGACGACACTAACACAACGTTCTGTAATGTGAGCGATGACACTAAAACAACATTCTGTAATGTGAGCGATGACACTAACACAACATTCTGTAATGTGTGCGAGGACACTAACACAACGTTCTGTAATGTGAGCGACGACACTAACACAACGTTCTGTAATGTGAGCGATGACACAAACACAACATTCTGTAATGTGAGCGATGACATTAACACAACATTCTGTAATATGAGCGACGACACTAACACAATGTTCTGTAATGTGAGCGATGACACTAACACAACATTCTGTAATGTGAGCGATGACACTAACACAAAGTTCTGTAATGTGAGCGATGACACTAACACAACATTCTGTAACGTGAGCGATGACATTAACACAACATTCTGTAATATGAGCGACGACACTAACACAACGTTCTGTAATGTGAGCGATGACACTAACACATCATTCTGTAATGTGAGCGATGACACTAACACAACGTTCTGTAATGTGAGCGATGACACTAACACAACATTCTGTAATATGAGCGACGACACTAACACAACGTTCTGTAATGTGAGCGATGACACTAACACAACATTCTGTAATGTGTGCGAGGACACTAACACAACGTTCTGTAATGTGAGCGATGACACTAACACTTCATTCTGTAATGTGTGCGAAGACACTAACACAACATTCTGTAATGTGTGCGAGGACACTAACACAACGTTCTGTAATGTGAGCGATGACACTAACACAAAATTCTGTAACATGAGCGATGACACTAACACAACATTCTGTAATGTGAGCGATGACACTAACACAACATTCTGTAATGTGTGCGAGGACACTAACACAACGTTCTGTAATGTGAGCGATGACACTAACACTTCATTCTGTAATGTGAGCGATGACACTAACACAACATTCTGTAATATGAGCGATGACACTAACATAATATTGTGTAATGTGAGCGATGAAAAAAACATAACTTTCTCACTGACTTAACGCCGAATTTTTCCCCCTGATTTACACAGACAGTTCACAATTGTCACTCTTCTAAAGCAAGAATTCTATATTTGTCCTACGTTTGTACAGACAGTTCACAATTAACTCACCAATAAACACCGCTGAACTGAAGAGAGTTCCTACAAGCAGTACCACAAATGCCGGCATTAAGTGAGAAATAGAGAATGCGAAAAACATGCCTCCAATTGCTTCTCTAAATCTGCCATCTCTTCTCAAAGAGGCTCGATGCTGCAGTTCAGCCCAGAGCCTTCTCAGGAAACCGGCTTCCAAATATCGTCTCATTAGAATGTTGAATCTGTTAATAAGTGGATTTCCCTTCTTAAAAAGAACTGTTGCAAATCCAGAAATTAGGGTTTCATCTTGGGGACAGAATAATTTACTGACATCCACAGTCCCCAATTCCTTAGCAATATATGTAGCCAACACTGGATCAATAATAATAGCAATGTCTCTTTTTGTTATCATTCGTTCAACACATTTCCGCATATCACTGCAGTCTTCCTTACGTTCCTTACGTTCAAAGAACGTAACAAACTCGGGATAAGATACAGTGGATGCACCAAAATGTAGAGCAGGATAGTACCCATAAACTACGTCTGAATTCAGGAGTTCGTCTAAAGTTTCTATCTTCTTTTCATATTTCTTTTCCACAAGATATGACACAAAGAATGCTTGGAATACAGTGTTTATAGCGAAACAAAAGCAGACGTACAGAAAGAAGAAAATTCTGCAGTTAGAAGTTGTGGGCTGCTGTGGAACAGACACTGCCAAAAGAATAGCCCAAGTATTTTGGAAACAGCTGGACAGTGAACGAAATGTATGTATCTCATTACGCACAAACCTGTAAGGACCATTACTGGCACACCAGAACACAGCTGCTGTTAGCAGCAACACAAGGCAAATTGTCAACCACACAGACAGCGAGAATATTGTCAGTAAATTTTCCGTTCCGGGAATAGTTTTTGTACAAGGAACAATAGTCTTAAATCTGACATTTAAATAGGGTATTGTGGCCTCAAAATATGACAACAAAACAACAGGGCTCAAGGGAATCATTCCCGTTACAACTTCAGATAACCGCTCTTCTAATTCAGTTAACGCTTTTGCATATGATTCGATTTCTATACTTACTGAAGGTGGAAGGAAAACGTATGTCAAGTTTATCTTCTCACATACATATTTAATTATCTCAACCGATAAGCCCGTCAATTTGTTTGCACTACTGCCAAATTTCTGTGGGAAATTTTCTGTCATAATCACATAGGGGTCGAGTCCTACGGTGCCTACTTTAATGGGACAACCCATTAAATCATTTGGAACTTTTGTAGGGTACAAATCTGCGTTATGTGAAAATGTGAAATTATTTTGAAAGACCCATTCATCCAGCAGAATGACGTCATTTACCTCTCCACAGACACCCAATTTAAATGGGAACCAAGTGTACAAGTTCAGCCTGTCAGCTGATGACCTTGTTGTACTCATAACATGCAGTGGATTATACGGTAATTTGTTTGGAGTCAATACCACCACGTTGAGAATTCCGGCCACATGCCACAATATAGAACATATGTGAGTAGCCAGTAAATGTCCTGGTTCGTTGCTGCTTTCTGTTACCACAACAAGAAACCGTCCTCTAGGGTTCCACGATGTGCTGTATTTCAGATTCTCCACCTGATTTTCAATCGTCTCGTTTAAACTGCTTCCCTCTCCCTTCCGCACAAACAGAATGTAACTGTGGTGTAAAACTGATCTGTCTGCAGTGATATCTCCACTCGGTCGGAACAGTTCAATCGGCCATCTTGTTTCCTCGTGTAATTTTCCCAGCAATACGCTCACCGTCTGCAGTTCGTCCCTGTGTGGCAGAGGATCACTGAGAGGGCTACGGGCTACGTCCTTCGTTGTGCGTGGCATCGAGACGACAAGAGGTCTTGCTGGTGCGAAGTGTCTGTGTGCAACATTGAACACACACAGGACAGTGTGCAGCTGGTCTGTGGTCAGCGTGAAGTCTGTCAGCGCTAAACGAACTTGAGTGACCGCAGTCAGCAGCAGTAGCATGCTGAACAACATGTCTGCTACTGCCGTCTGCAAAGAGAAATGCATTGGCTTATAGAAGATTTGGCGATTCATCGGACTTCCAAACTTAATAATGCTTTGATTAATAAGCAAATATTAGGGGTTGTTGTAATGTGACCCAGCTTATTTCGGTATAACTATTGGACAAACTTCCTGCTTCCAAGTCATTTTTATGCCGAAGTTAAAGTTAGAATTAATCGTCACCAGAAAATCTAAATATTTACTAGTGTGTACGGTATCACAGTCAGCAGACCATAGCCAACACAGTAAATGGCAGCAGAGACACAAATTTCAAAGCGGCTGTGATTTAACGAATTTAAATATCTGTATATTATGCAGCGAATTTTATTTCGGCTTCAGAATTTTCTTACTTTTAAACATACGAAATTCAAAATTTAAAACCAATTGTGACCTAGCAGTGTGCGAAATGAGGCAATGTTTGTGTAGCGCTTCGCCAAATCAGTGAGAGTCTGTAAGCAGTCCGCAGTACTACTCTTCTGCAACAAGCTATGTAATTACATTGCTGCAGTAGCTAGCTGATCTGTCTTGTGTATCGCATTTTGTTGCCATCTGTACTACAATCGTACTGCATTGTGCAGTTGTGCTGCTTATGGGAAATATTCATCTGATTGTTCTATGCGAATCACAAAATTTTTTGGTCTGGTGGTCCTCACTTCTGCAAAGCTGAACAATATTATTATTATTATTATTATTATTATTATTATTATTATTATTACATCCTTTCTCCATGGAGCACAGTCCATATTTGGAAACTAACAGGTTCTGCAACTAATCAAGAAATTCCCTGCAAA
>Ga0123357_10010304_pt1 | contig 11877 bp, 12 predicted proteins | sample TergutEmb28metaG_FD_89873 | JGI IMG/M metagenome (GOLD analysis project Ga0123357, IMG submission 89873) | Embiratermes neotenicus P4 segment gut microbial communities from Petit-Saut dam, French Guiana - Emb289 P4 | ecosystem: Host-associated > Arthropoda: Insects > Digestive system > Gut ...
GGCCAGATCCGGAGAATAGGGTGGGTGAACAAGACACTGGAAGCCCAGGTAGGTCAGTTTCTTTTGGGTTGCAATTGCCTAGTGAGCCGGGGCATTGTGCAAGAACAAGACCCCCTTGGTTACCTTCCCGCTGCGTTTTTCCTTCAAAATATCCTTCAATTGCACCAGCAGAGATAAGTAATACTCGGCGTTGATAGATTGGCTCTTTGGAAAATAATCAATAAGGAGGATGCCGTCTTGATCCCAAAAAATCGAGGCGAGAACTTTTCCAGTGGATTTTGCACTGGGAATTTTTTGGGGAGTGGTGAGCCGCTATGCCGCCACTCCATTCATTGTTGCTTTGTCTCCGGGTCTTAGTGATGTAACCAGGTTTCGTCCATGGTCGCCAACCGCGACTGGAAATTATTTGGATCGCGCCGAAAAAATTCCAAAATTTCTTAGACGACTGGCACCGTTGGCGTTTTTGATCCGCGTTCAGGCATTTCGGGCTCCATTTTGCGGAGAGCTTCCGCATGTCCAAATCTTCACGAATGACGGACCCAACCCGCTCACGTGAGACGCCCAGTTGTTCAGCTATTGATTTAGACAAAATCCGGCGGTCTTCCAAGATTAGCTCGTGAATTTGATCAATGATCTCCGGGATGGTCACTTTTGTGTCGTCCAGGACGAGGCGCATCACAGGTGAAAAAATCATGTTTAAACTGGGCCGTCCAGTTTATGACGGTGGCATACGATGGTGCATGTTCCCCTAATGCTTATATGAGAATGGCATGAATTTCCTTTGGCGCCTTGCCTTGCAAGGGGGGGTGGGGGGGGGGCGACTTGATGACAGCTGGTGTCTCCATGTTGTTGAAATCGCGCGCGTCTCCTTACATGCTTCCTTTCAGCCTCTGTATCACGAAAAGACTTGCAATTCGGCACATGACGAGACCCCTCTCTTTCTAACGACACTATCGATTGCGTCCTACGACATCGGGGAGTAGGTCGGGCTGAGTACTTATCAGCACCCCCTCGTATTATGGAGACAACGTACCTAATGTAGAATGTATTTCAATATTGACTGTACAAACTTTGTTTTTGTACGTACGTATTTCCGGTTGTATTGTTTTCAAAAATGCATTTCCGTACAACGTAGTATGTTGTTCCAAACTATATACGAGGCCACTGTTTCATTTGCCGTATTTTATTGAAACTCATCCGTAGCTAAGGTATTACGTACAGGCTGAAGGACTACATGCATACATGCGTTACTACCTTGAAGTGTGATACTAACCACTCGTGCTACGTACATACAGGTTTTATCCGGCAGCTCGTTTAACGTGTAATGATTTAGGGTAAACCCTGGGTCATCCGAGCCTGGATCAACCGACACACTTCCCACACACCGAGAAAGAGCGATTCCAAATCATCAGCCTGTACGAGCTTGAATTTGGCATTTCGGCAACATATTATACACTGTTGCTGTGTTTGGGGGGTGGGGGGCAGTAATGTAATCGATGGAAGAACATTTAAAAGGGACGACACTTAAACTCTAGCGTTGGCCTCGTTTCCCTACGTGAGGTCGAACTTCGTTTTATGCCGCAGCTGCCGGCACATGTGGGCCTTAAAATTTGGTTTAGGGTTTATTTGATTGTTCAGTCGAGACCAGTTGGACTATGATGGCGCACGCGCAGAAACCAGTTTTCCTCTTTTGGTGAAACTGACGAGTCCATTTAAATTGGTGGGGGCGTCAGTTCAGTCGACTACTGGCAGCCGATGTGTGCGCATCGGCGGTAGTAATGCTGGATACACTATGTTCCGAGGTAGTATAAAGGGTACTGGCTACCCACTGCATTCGCCAGTTTCGCCTTCACTTCCCCTCCCGTGCGCCACCGTGTGCCATCACATTTGAACTGGAGTTTATCAAAATTATACAATGTGTCGTTTTATGCCTAGACACTGCTTAGGTTCTGTTTGTGCTTTTTGGCTTTCTAAATTTGCGTATTTAGAATATGCAGGAGACTATAAAGCGGACCTGAACACGCGACATGTCGGCCGTCCCAACGTTTCTCACTTGGATTGGATGTCCCAGAGTTTGCCGTATATGCGGGACTGCAGGCACGGTAAGAAACCGTTCGAATCCCGGTGTATAGTACGCTTCCGCTGCCCCATACGCCCTTGTGGCCTTGTGCTTAATAGACACAGGTACAACTTACGGTACCTTTCACCGTATACTGAGCTTATCTGTCGGCCGTTGAACAGGATACATAGGACTAAGAGGCTGTCTGATGCTTTTGAGCTTCCGGCTTTTATTGGACAGATATGCCGTGCGGATCTCGGCCAAGACATCGTTTCTTCTGACCGAATTTTTCATAAAATTCGTCCTTCCGCGTAAATAAATGCTGATACACAACTGTAAAGGAGTGAACTGTCATCTGCTTCCACATGCTTTTCAGTTCGTACATTACTATTCCATCATTCGGTGCTGTGTGGTCGGTTGGTGACTGTGTCATTTCATAAATTATTTATTAGACTTTGAGCAGCGTTGCAAATGATTTATTGTAGATTGTATGAACGCTCTACGTCAGATGTTAACATTCAGTAGACATAATGCTGTATTCTTTAATAATTTGATTCCTGCTTTTTACACGTTGTAATAAATATTGATTAATTTATATGTACCTGTATTTAGAATAAGAGTAAGTATATAACCACTAGGTGTATCTGTTAGCTATCCTGTGACTAGTGATAGATCGCTATTATGGAGCCACGTCTGTGGTATGAACTTCTTGCATTCTGCTATTAAGATCGGTCCTTGGGGAAACATCTGAATTACAAGACACGAGTAGTCTCGGTTTCGGTTTCATGCCCGTCCATGGTCGTGGACGAAATGACACTTGGACATGTTCTTCGTCGATTTCTTCTTTTCTTTAATACCGCTTACTTATCTTCATATTTCTAGCACTTCTAGCAGGTGTACAAGGGGATGAGGCCAGGAACACTGCATACACAGGAATGTTCCGTCCTCCGCTCTTGTGGGATGTATGGTGTAATTGGTGACTGATGTTTCGGGACAACATCGGTCCCATTTCAAGGGTCAAGCAGTCCAAGATGAGACACATGTCCCGATAGTTACGAGAATTGGGTTGTGGTGATTTGAATTAAAACAACGGAATTACGGAGCCCCGCGTTCAACCTTTGAGCAGTCCATATGGACCTGTTGTGACCTGTATGAGAGGAAGTAGTGACCGCCTCTTTCGTCCAAGTGCTTAGGGTTCCCTTGCCAGTTATCCTGTCACCATTACTGCTTGCAATTATTACTATTCGCGAAGCGCCTGCAAGCTCAGCCAGGAGACGCTTTACGCAATCTTCTTCCTCACTGGTACTCATTTTGAGCTCGAACAGAACACGTCATGGCATACCAGTAATGATCTCGCATTCGGTCTGTTCATGTTTCTTGTCACAGCTTATGTTAGTGCCGCTTCTTTCGCCACTCATGGCTATTTTATCATATTATTTGATTCGTAACACTGGCGGTTCATACAGAGTCGTGAAATAAGCATCTTACGCCTGTGTTACGCTCAGTTGTAGGGTGAATATGTTGATGATGTTTTAGTTCTGACAGTGGAGCGCGTTGTAAGGATTTAGTAATGCGGAGCGATTAATTTAGATACTTATTACTCGTACTGCGCTTAGAGGAATTGCTCACTTTCATTATGGTCCTATTGAGTGGAAGTCCCCATCCCCATTTTTTTCCCCCCTTTTCGTTCTCTCCCAGTTTGCCCAGCGTTACCACGAGATCGCAGCTTCTCACCATTAAGTTCAACAATTTGGTAATAGTGTTGAATTATTGTAGTGGCTTAAACTTTGAAGCACAAATTTCTTATGAGATCGTCAATTCTAGTTGTTACACAGCCAGCATTGGTAGTTGTTGGCCTACCTTTCGGGACAGCTGATCAGTCCCATTCTCAGAGTCAAGCAGCTTTGACACTTGCAGATGGGACCGATAAGCTGTCTCGAAATGTCGGTAATATCTACCAACATACGCTGCGTAACAATCCAGATGAGGAAAAACTTCGTCTACCCCGCGGCGGGAGCTTGAAATCTCGCAGATTTCTTACGCGTGTTTTGCGAACATGAATTTTCATTGGTGAATGTAGGGTGCTTGTGCCCACGTGTACATTTGGCGTTCAGTCTTGTCTCTTCTTCAGAAGAGATCACTTTCTGTTTGTCATTTAGCAGAAGTGGCTTCACAACGTGAATGATGGCAATAAGAAACGACGATTGCTTCGTAGATAAGTCTTTCACCAGTTAGAAGTTGAAAGTGTCTGCTCTGATTCAGAATTTAATAATTTATGAAGTCTGAGCGTTATAAAAATGTTAATAACGGTAAGGCGTATCAATTTTTTATTTTAATGAATCCTTTGTTTTCCATTTTCATGTGTGCCTGTGTATAGTGGAATGATGCCTGGGTGTATGTTGAGGACTGGTGGACCTATGGAACTAGCTTCCTCTCGTAACAAATTTTATGATTTTGAAGTTGAAGTTAAGGCGTAGAGCGTTTGTTGTATCTCCCTTGAACGCGTAGAATAATACCGTATGCTGTATGGTCTTCGCACACCCGGTCGTTGAAAGTTGTTCCTTTCATTTGGATTGGAAGGCAGTTTCAGAATCACCGGTGTTAGCCAGGAAGAAACATGAGAGCTACCTCAGCCCCTCGTATAATGCATATAGTTGTTCAATTTGCGCAAACGTCTTGAGTGTGGAACACTTTTTAATTCCACAAGGGCTTTTTGAGAATCTCCACCCTTTACTAACAGTAAAAATCTTATGTTTCGAGGGAAATTTGTTTTACGTTGAGGGATTAACGGCTACAGTTACTATTTGGTATATTAAAGTTTTCCCTATCCATGCCAAGAAGGCACAGCTCTACCGATTCTAAACGTCGACACTACCTTGGTGCCCGTTCAGTATGAACCTGGGTGGTCCCCAGAACCGCTCCGGACATTTTCGACAACATAAAAATGCAATATGCACGGAGCTTGTTGCAGGTCTCTCTCTCTATCTCGCTCTCTCGCAACAGCCCAACTGGGCCCTGGCCGCCTCATTTTTGAGGTTACTAGATCACACACAATTAGACACACTTATTCGCTACGGCTCCTCCGAAGGTTGCAGAGGCCGTTACCTACACAACACAAGTACAAGAGACAAACATCCATATCCTCAACGGGATTTGAACCCACAATCTCAGCAGTCAGTCGGATTCAGATCTACTCCTTAGACTGCACGGACGCCAGTACAGTTTGCTCATTTTAACTTACGTGTAAAATTTACCAGACGACCCAAACAGTGTATTTGATTGCGGTCGGCGAGCATGAGTTGATGAATGAATTTTATTATAACATCCGCTGGCTGTGGACATAAGATGGGCATTCGCGGTCTGCAAGCGGTTAGTGTGTGAATTCCGCAGTCAAGTTTTAAAACAAGTGCATTCTTCTAGTGGATATTTTTCGTTTCCCATGTCTTTCGTAGTGCAAGTTGTAATTACTGCCTGGGAAACCGCAAAAACAATATTGCAGGCTATAAGAAATGGGTATTCTGCTTGTGAGTGGATGGGAAAAGTAATAAGGAAGTACCCTTCCGGCTGTACGTTAGTAGTAGGGAAGGCTCCACGTATTCTTTATCAATTATCCCGGCGGACGAAGTCGTTAGGGTGCTGCTTACTACTGATTCTTCTCGATGCATTCAAAAGGGGAATGAATCAGGAAGAGAGAATGGCTTCTAGGAGGGGTGGAGTCTCGATAAGAACAGTCGTCATAGCAGCGCGACGCATTTCTTTTGCTTGCAATTTACTAATTAGCGATGTCATACAAATAAGTTGCAAGGTTTTTTTTTTTTTCTTTGTTTGGAATGTGTAGAAAAAGAACGATCGATACGTGATGGGATTGTATTCGTTGTATTCATAGTTCAGGGCTAAAATGTTTTGTATAGAGTCTGTTTTAGTGCAGTACACCTACTCAGACACAATGTACTCAGGCAGAACAGGCGAGTTTGCAACGTAAGGCGAGCTGCTTCTCTTCTTAAGCAAGAAACAGAATTAAGTGTTGTGCACACCATTAAGACTTCTCTTCTACTTCAAATTTTAAAATAAAAATTTGTATATTATTGATGTTCTTGATACTGTTGATTTGAAATTTATACTTCAATGTTACCACTTTGCTGTCGTGTTTCACATTACCATTGATGCATAGGAAACGTTTTGCGTTTAAACCCCTTCGTGACCAAATTAATTTTTTTTCTTAAATTTTCGTTGTTGGGCAGTTATCTGAAACCAGAATGAAAGCTAAACGAGGAAGTATTTTTACTTTCTTCCTCTGTTTTTCCTTTTTCAAGAAATAGTATGTGGGACGTATTTGCCCCACTGAACCCTGCGTGGGATAGGTGAAAGTAGGCGTTTTTTAAAGAAAAGTCATTGATGATAGAATAATTGTATTTTAACTTAATTTTACATATTTTTATGTGTTTTAGGCGTGTTTTCAAAATTGCGAAGGGCGACTGTTAGCTTCTTCATGTCTGCCCAACCGCCCGTCCGCATGGAACAACTCGGCTCCCACTGGACGGATTTTAATGAAATTTTATATTTGAGCATTTTTCGAGAATATGTGGAGAAAATTAAAATTTAATGAAAATCGGACAAGAAAAAAGGGCACTTTACATGAAGACAATATACGTTTATGATCATATCTCTCAGTTCTTCTTAGAATGAAAAACGTTTCAGACAAAAGTTGTTGAGAAACTCGAAACATTCATTTCATGTTCAAAACTTTCTTATAACTCAGGAGTTACTGTCGATGGAATTTCTCGAAGTATGGGTGAACACACAAAGGTACCTTGCAGTGGCTGCACATAATGTTTGTGCGGACCTCGTGCTTGCTTGTGCTGCGTTGCCTGCACCACCTTCTTGTAGTTCTAACTGGTAAATGTTTCCCTACTTCTCCTAGACGCACGTCGTCAGATACCCCGCTGACGCCCGGCTTGTTTTTTGTGAGAAAATCTGGTCTGCCCCTCCTTTTTATCTCGCAGCCGACTGTGAGCTGCCTAACGTGAGCAAGCCGGAACGAGAGTTGGTCACGTTGACCACCGTTGCTGCAGTTCCACTTTATAAAACTGTTCACAATCGCAAGGTCAATGAGAAAGTAAAGCAGACGGTGCCACCATTTGAGTGAGCGATTCCCAGTTGCATATCTTTCTCGTCTCTGGTCGAAGCGATCTACTCCTCCCATTATTGAATTGTAATGTGCAACTGCGGCGGGGCAAGGAACAATCGATGATGTACCGTCTTTGTTCTTCCGTTTCACCGAAGTGACATGCTTGGGATTGTGGTACGTGGACAGGACTCTCACAGGTTTGTTGTCCTGCCACTTTATTGCTGCCACACATCTTTTAGTCCGGAACATGAATTCTCCGCGCTGCATCCGATCATTTCTCTTGAGAATATCTGTAAGCCCCTTCCTGCTTCCTCTAACCGTACCCACGGCATAAAGACCCTTTTCGTTCAAAGTTTTCAAGGGCTGATATGAAGTGAAAAAATTGTCGAACGCGATAAGTCTATGGGAGTGGATGTGTGTCACACAGGCTCAGCACCACCCTCTCACCAAGAGAAAATGAAGAATACCTCTGCGTGTCACTTCTTCCTGAATATATATCAAACTGGCTAACAAATCCAGTTCTAGAGTCAGCTAGGCACCAAACTTTGTATCCACGCTTGACTGGTTTCATCGGCATGTACTGCTTCATCGATTAACGGCCCTTGAATGGTACTGTACCATGCTCTCATCGACTGCCATGACACTCTATGGGATGTACACTTCTTTCAGGCGGCAATTCAGAGCCTCGATTACCGGCCGCAATTTGTGAAGACGGTCGTAGCCAGCTTCACCCCTTGGCACTGCCTTTGTATTGTCATTGTAATGAATATTTTCAGTCAGTTTCTTGAACCTGGTCTTAGTAATTAGGTTAGTAACAGCGGGAACACCAAGGAGGTTGTCACTGGACCAGTAGTGTCGCAGCTCTGGCAGCGTGTGAATACCCATCAATATATGTACTACTATGAATGCCTTTATCTCCTCCACCGTCGTGTGCTTCCAGTTACAACTGGTCATTCTCACTACCTGCCCTCCAAGTCGTCTCACGCGTTCCTGTGTTGCGTAGAGATTTGTCTGTTCCCGAATAATTTCCAGTATTTCTTCTGTAAGAATGGAGAGAAGATAGTCAACTTCTGAGTCTTCTTGAGTGAGATCAGAATATATAATTGGATTTTGTTCTCTCGAAGTATGAGACGCTATCGCCCCATTCACTTTCGTCTTCTGATGTATCGCTGCTCTGATGGTCCGGTTTAGTTCCTTCCTGTGAAATATCCACTGCTACAGCAAATGACCCGTCGCTTTCATCACATCCACTATTCGTCACTTCAAGGCCGGTAAGCTCCTCTGCTGCATCCTCGTCGCATTATTCTTCTGAATCATCCTCATTTTCAGGGAGAGAATACAGACATTCAAGAATCTCTTCCTCGTTCAAACATGCCATTTCTAGAAGAAAAAAGTCGCAAAAAATAACCAATAAGAAGTCCTACAGCTGTGAAGACAAACTAAGAAGAACACCAAGCAGAATACCACGCCTTATGAGAAATAGGGCTTCACGTTTCTTGTAAACAACAATGGAAATCACACAGACAGCCCAAAAACAACTAATGGAAGACAAGGGACGTTACAGACACACAGTATCACTTTACCTGGAAAGTATTCCCCAATACGAAGGCAACTCACATATAAATGCATCCTAAATAATAACGCAGATAATATAAATGCACTTATCGCGCTTATCTCGCCGAAAAACACTCAAAATTGGCTCAAAGTGCATCACAACAGCCAGTCATCACCAAAGCAGTACTGCACTCAGCATCACTTGCACTCGCCTGTTTCGCGGGAAAATGCATTCTGACTGCTTTCACGGAGTAGAGATACTTCAAGGTAGATGGCAGCATAGAGAAGAAATGGGTTTCTGGTATCCCAGCGGACATGCAAAGACTTTTTGCAAGTGGGACATCAACGACCCGCTGGTCACGAAAGGGTTAATTCCCGCGGTGAACGAGAGATGGCTGTGTATTCATTCGTTCCGTAGTCTCTCTTACGGCAAAGCGAGTTTTCCACAGTGTTATTTGGAGCTTCGTCTTTGAATTTCCATTATCCTCTCTTTTTCTCCAGGTCATCCAGTAGTTGCTTACGCGTTTTTCTCGTCTTCCAGTCACTTATCTTTATCTGTCGTTCATTAACGCGCTAAAGAAAGTTGCTACGCATTATGTGACCAATCTAGTTGGCCTTCTTTTTCCTTCTTTGTAGCATGTTCCTCTCCTCCTTTACTCTTTGTAATACTTTAATGTTCACACGATCGGTCCAGCTGATCTTCTCCATCTGTCTGCACCACGACATTTCAGAACTGACCTACTTTTCGAACTGCCTGAGTTTCAGCACCATGCGAAACTATGTTCCAAATGTAGCACTTAGTAGTTTCTTCTTAAGCCCAGTATGCTGATGAAAAGAACCTTCTTCTTTTTGAATCCTACTAGCTGTCATGCCGTGTAGCTCCGTTTCTTCCTTGAGCAACAGAGTAAGTTTATGTGTTTCATAGTGCGAATTACTTGTCCTCTTATTTTGAAATGTGCAAACTCTTCGAGAGCTTCGTTTGTTACGAATTCGCTTTGCAAGTCTAATAGAATCGGTGCCAAACAGCATTCTTGTCTAACTCCTGTTCGAATCTTGACACTTTTTGTCTCCCCGTGGTCCAGTGGTATTTTGACTTCCCTATCCGTGTGAAATTACCTGATCACTTTTCTGCCAGTCTATGAAGCAAGCACACAATTCCTCATCTGTGTCCAAAGTTCTTTTGATTATGTTCTCAGCGTCCAAATTGTGCCTGTAGTTCCTTATTCTCTTCTAAATCGAAAATGATCTTCTTGAATATATTCTTTAGTGTTCTTTTCAATGCTTCTTGTAAGTATCCTTGCTACAACGGTTGCTGTGTGTGCGTTGCGGCTGATTGTGGGATTATCGCCGCTTTTTGTAGCTTTTTGCTTCTTCTGCACGGCAGTGATTGTAACTAAACTGAAATCCTTGAGTAATTGTGCAGTTTCATGTATGTTGATAGTTGCTTTATTAGTCTGGAACCATTTTTTCCCAACGGTGAGTATATCCCCATGTACATCATTTCTCGTAGCCTTCTTATTCTTCATCTCCTCGATAGCGCTTTCCACTTTGCAAAATATAAGGCCTGTCTCGTCAGCATTTACTTTTTCGTCAGGTTCGAATTGTGTAAGGTCAATTAGGTCAATCGTACTGCCCTGTAATATAATTCTTCCAAGTTTTCAGTACGTGTCTGTGATCTACTGTTACATTCTTTTGAGAGCCTTCGATGCGGAGGTTTTGAATCGCATTTTCTTTCCAATGTAGTTCCTGTGTCTTCATGTACATTAATTAATAAAGATATGTTCTTGAAATCTCGTTACATGTGCTTGACATTGTAGCTCTCTTCAATTATTTTCTCAGTTTTATTGAGTTCTTCCTTCCTTCCTTCCTTCCTTCGTTCCTTCATTGTTGACATTCTTCAACTTCCTTCGTTCATCCATTAGACTGTGCATTTCATTTCCTGTGCATTCCATGGCTTTCATGCTTTCCTGCCGACTCTCCCAACCAAATCTCGTATCAGCACGACTGTGTATGTACAAATTTATTTATTTATTTATTTATTCATTCGTTCATTCATTCATTCATATGTATATACCAGCTCCTTTGCCACGAAGACGGAAGACGTACTCGTTGATTCCCCTTTAAGCCGTGTTAAAGTTGCACCAGACTGCACTGCATCACATTTCTTAACACCGTGATAATTGCAGAGTTTGAGGTTGTTCCCTCTTTTGTGAATAAACGTTAAATCTAGGGAGTACACGGATTTTAAGGTACACCGTTTCAAGTATGCGTAATCTCACATTATGTGAACAGATACGAAAATTTATTGCGTCTGGCGAGATTTCCAGTGAAGAAACGGAATCGAAAACGTGCAAACTTTTGAAGCTGCCATTGTTGGTACTATGGTTTTGTTTGATTGGCTATTGGTCAGTTGATACGCCGACGACGATCTTCAGTTGTTGGAATCGAGTTCTTTATAGAAACAAATAATTGTGGCTTTTGAGATTATAGTGTTATGTACGGGACGAGACGTAAGGATACTGGTTTATCTCGCACAAACAACAACAGTTCATCAAGTAACTGTATAAAATATATTTGAAAAGTAAACTGTAATAACACAAAAGAAAGTAAAACATGTAAATTAACTAGTGTGATTACTTTATAAGTCTGTGACTTGGGACCTCTTTGTCCCCTACCAGTCGGTTGCTATCTCCGCGCGTCTTGGCTGAGAGTTAACAATATCTCTACTCACAAATGATGATAACTGCGAACAGCATCTTTGGAGCACTGCTCCGGCCTTCCTAGTGTAGTCACTGGTATCACTGGTACAAGTCCTGACAGGATCTCCTCGTAGGACGTCTTCATAATGACACAATCAAGATGAGAGTACGAATGCCTCTCCAGCCCTCAGCCAAGGGTATTTAACATTTCCCGTTTCCGCGTGGTCTTCTAATGTGGACCATCCCCCTTTTGGAAACTACTTATCCATTGGTGGATCACACCCATATGATACCGAAACATATCTAATACAAGACAACCGATTGGCACATCTACTTTGTCATCATATCCGGGGCAAAGGTCTTGTGCATCCCTCTTCCTTCTTATTAACAGGATTTTCCTAGCCATCACAAGACTTTCCACCGGACAAATGACGCAC
>Ga0123357_10010305_pt1 | contig 11876 bp, 5 predicted proteins | sample TergutEmb28metaG_FD_89873 | JGI IMG/M metagenome (GOLD analysis project Ga0123357, IMG submission 89873) | Embiratermes neotenicus P4 segment gut microbial communities from Petit-Saut dam, French Guiana - Emb289 P4 | ecosystem: Host-associated > Arthropoda: Insects > Digestive system > Gut ...
CAAGCCGGCTCCGAAGTCTCCGCGCTCCTCGGACGCTCCCCCTCCGCCGTCGGCTACCAGCCGACCCTCGCCAACGAAATGGGCCTCCTCCAAGAACGCATCACCTCCACGAAAAAAGGCTCCATCACCTCGTTCCAAGCCGTCTACGTCCCCGCCGACGACCTCACCGACCCCGCGCCCGCGAACACTTTCGCGCACCTCGACTCAACCATCGTGCTCGAACGCTCCATCGCTGAGCTAGGCATCTATCCCGCCGTCGACCCGCTCGCCTCGACCTCGAAAGCGCTCGAACCCGCGGTCGTCGGCGAAGAACACTACAACGTTGCCCGTGAAGTCCAGCGCGTGTTGCAACGCTACAAAGACCTGCAAGACATCATCGCGATTCTCGGCCTCGATGAACTCTCGCCCGAGGACAAACTCACGGTTTATCGTGCCCGCAAAGTGCAACGCTTCCTCTCGCAACCCTTCACGGTGGCGGAAGTTTTCACCGGCACGCCCGGCAAATACGTCCCCGTGGCCGAGACGATCCGCGGTTTCAAAATGATCCTCAACGGCGAACTCGACGACGCCTCCGAAGGCGACTTCTTCATGAAGGGCGGGATAGATGAAATCCTCGCGAAAAAATCCTGACCCACGCAACTCAACCACGCGATCAGGCTGATCAGGTTGACCGGTCTGATCAGTCCGATCCGACCGATCGGTCAAATCAGCCCGACACAAATCGAAATCCACACTCACACCCACGCCATGCTCACACTCGAAATCGTCACACCCGAAGCCCGCGTTTATTCCGACACGATAGACACGGTGGTCATCCCCACGACGAGTGGCGAAGTGGGCATCCTGCCCGGCCACATCCCGCTGCTGACGCAAGTCGAGGCCGGCGAATTGCGCGTGACGAAAAACGGCAAGGAAGAAAGCCTGATAATCGGCGAAGGCTTTGCCGAGATTGAAAACGACCGCATTTCGGTTCTCGCCGAAAACGCGATCAACGAGGAAGTCATCGACGAGCACGCCGCCGAGACCGCGCGCGCCCGCGCGGAGGAAGCCCTGAAAAATCGCGACAGCATGGAGCCGGAGGAAGTCGAGCGGATCGAGGCCGCGTTGCGTTTCAGCATGGCGCAACTTGCGCACAAGCTGCGGCGGAAGTGATTCCAGCTTGCATTCGAATTGGCCCGAATGGGGCCTTTCTGGAGGTCGTCCCTCCAGAAAAGCGACGGATTGAAGTATCGCAGGCTTCCAAGCCTGCTCGATGAGGGGGAGGCTTGCCGAAAGACGAAGCAGGCTTGGAAGCCTGCGATGCTTTTCGGAGGTCGTCCCTCCAGAAAAGCGATGGGTTGAAGTATCGCAGGCTTCCAAGCCTGCTCGACGAGGGGATGTCTTGTCGAAAGACGAAGCAGGCTTGGAAGCCCGCGATACTTTTTTATGCTTTGCGTTTTGCCGCCCGGATTCCGAGCAGCGCGCCAAGCGCAAGCAGGCTCCAGAGACTGGGCGCGCCGCCACCGCCGCCACCACCGCCTCCTCCGCCGCTGCCTCCACTGCTTCCGCCGCCAGTGTTGCCTCCGCCGCCTGTCGTGCCGGTCGTGGCGGCGGCGGCTTGGGTTACAAGACAGGTGGCGGTGGCGGCGCCGTCGGCGCTTGTGAGGGTGATGGTCGCGGTGCGCGCGGTGGTCGCGGCGTTGGAGCCGTAGGTGACGGTGATCGGCATGGAGTTGCTGCCGCCGGAAGGACTGATGGTTATCCAGTTGACATCCGTGGTCACGTTCCACGCGACGTTCGCGTCCACTCCCAAGGTGAAATGGCCGGTGGTCGCGGAGACTGGCTGGGCGGCGGGGGTGAGGTTGAGCAGGATCGCGGCGCCGTCCGTCCATGTCACTTGGTCGAGCCAGCCGGCGTCGGCTCCGGTGGATTCGGCGGGGTCTTTGCTGTAGAGCCAGCGGAGGGTGTGCGTGCCGGCGCCGTCAATGGGGGTGGAGTAGGGCGCCCAGTCCGCGCCGGTGCCGGAGATGTGGGCTTGTTCGATGCCGTCGATGTAGAAACAGAAAAGGTCGCCCAGGCCAAATGCGTTGTCTTCTGGTTGGTCAAGCCCGGCTTCGGAGGAGACTTTCCACCAGAAGTTCAGGACGCCGGTGCCGGTGACGGTGGTTTGTATCCAGGTTTGATTGCAGGTGTCCCTGTTCAGGTTTCCGTCTTCATCGTAGGTGGCGTTGGTGCCGCTGCCGGGGATGATGCCGGTGCGGGCGGAGGATTGGCCGTCGTGGGTGACGAGGGTGTCGACCGTCCAGGGGGCGTCGCTGCTGGTGGTCCAGGTGAGGTTGTTGTTGAGGGCGGTGGCGAAGGGGATGTAGACGGGTTGGGAGATGGAGCAGTTGCGGTTGATGCCGCCGCTGTTGACGTTGACGTAGGATTTGCGGGGGGAGGCGGTGGTGTTGGGGGTGGTGGTGACGGTGATGGTGGCGGCGCCGGCGCCGGCGGTGGCGGAGAGGGTGATCCAGTCGGGGTCGCCTGATTCAGCGGTCCAGGTTTTCGGGGTGTTGATGTTGAGGGCAAAGGCGCCGGCGCCGGGGAGCGCTTCCTCGCTGCCGGGGGCGAGGGTGAGGGTCCAGTCGGCGGGGGTCCAGTCGACGTCGGTCACCCAGGCGGTGCTGACGGTGGTGTTGCCGGAGTTTTTGTTGAGGGCGAAGGTGAGGGTGTGCGTGCCGGTGGTGTTGATGATGGTGGTGCCGGATGTCCAGTTGGCGTTGCCGGGGCCGTAAAGGGTGTCTTGTATGACGGGGTGGTTGCTGCCGTCGGTGGCGAGGAGGTCGAGTTCGTCGTTTGAGCCGCCGGTGAATTTCCACCAGTAGGTGAAGGTGCCGGTGCCTTCGACGGTGGCGGACATGGCGGAGATCTGGCTTGTGGCGATGGCGCCGCTTTGCGCGGCGGCGATGCCGAGGTAGCCGGAATCTTTGTGGGTGGTGCGGAATTGGGTGAACCAGTCGTTGGGGTTGGTTTGGTCGCCGGGGTAGGTGGCGCCGTTGCCGTTGCCGGGTTCGTTTATCCAGTCGAGATCGCTGTTGAGGGCGTAATCGAGGGGGAGCAGGTAGTAGGAGACGAGGGTGCCGGAGGAGAGTGTGTATTGGCCGATGCTGCCGTAGGCGGTGTAACCGGTGGGCGGGGAGTTCATGGGGTTGCCGGCGCCGGTGGAGGTGACGCGCACATACCATGTGCCGGTGGTGAGCGTGAAGGCGAGGCTGGCGTTGGTGGTGGCGGCGGGGTTGTTCGTGTATTTGATGTTGCCGCCGGAGTCGAGGATGTCGAGGCACAGGTCGGTGCTGCCAAAGAGGGCGGAGTCGGTGGTGCGGATGGATTTCGCGGGGTTGAGGGTGAAGGTGACGGGGATGGAGTAGCCGGCGGGAATGGTGAGTGAATAGTAGTGGGAGAAGGCGGCGTTGCGGATGACATTGGCGGCGCCGAGGGAGCCGTCGTAAATGATGTTGCCGAGGGGCAGGGCGGTGGCGAAGGTGGTGGCGCCGAGTTCGCCGCGGTAGCCGATTTTGCCGGCGATGATGGCGAGGTCGTCTTCGTGGTCGTTGGCGTTGTAATAATCGCCTTTCGAGAATTGGATGACGGAACGTGTGTAGCCGGCGCCCATGATGGGCGCCCAGGAGGGGACGCCGCCGCCGCCGTGGCCACCGTAGTAGCCGTAGTCGGTGGGGGTGCTTGCGTCGCTCGAAGTGGTCGGGCCGGGGCCGTCGTGGTGAAGGCCGAAGTTGTGGCCGAGTTCGTGCGCGGCGGCGTAGGCGATGTGGGAGAGGATTGGGTTGTTGTCAATATCCACAAACCTGTCGTAGTAAACGAAGACGGGGCTCCAGAAGGGGACGTAGTCATACTCGCCAAAGACGTTGGTCCAGCCGACGCCGCCGACGTTGACGTTGTCCGCGGAGGGCATGAAGCCGTGGTTTCTATAGTCGGTGCCGCTGGTGATGAGGGCGTGGCCGGTGGTGCGGGTGAAGGTGGCCGGGCGCTCGGTGGTCACGTCGACGTCGAACGCGGAATAATACTCGGAGACACGCTCCCAGATGTTCGCGATGTCGACTTGTTCCTGGTCGCAGAAGGTGGTCGGGTTGCCGTCGGTGTCGTAGGGTTTTGGGGTGTAGGTGGGGATGTAGGAGTCGGGGTCGTCCGGGTCGCCATTCCATGCGGTGTTGACGATGTCCTCGCCGTTGTTGCCGGTGAAGTCGAGGTAGAGGACGTTGCGCGAGCCGGGGCGCGAGTGGAGCGCGGGCGGCTGGTTGATGGGAACGGAGGCGGGGAGGGGTTTGCCGAGGCGGTTGGCGGCGGCGGCGGGTTGCGGGGCGTTGTTTTCGGGGTTGTTCCTGGGTATTTCGCAAACGTAATAGAATTTTCCAAAAGGGGAGACGCGCAGGCTGGCGTAATCGGCCTTCGGGGGCGGGCTTGCGGCGAGGGCTTTGAAGAGGCGGGCGCGGGCGGCGGGTTTTAATTTGAGGACGGCTTCGCGAAAGCGGGCGTCGGGGATATTGTCGAAGATGGCGCGTTCTCTTGGCGAAAGCGATGCCAGGGCGTCGGCGTTGTCGGTGGCGGCGGGGGAAAGGGCTGAAAGAGAAGCCAGCGGCGGCGTCACCGCGGGCGAGGGTGAAGCGGGATCGGGAGTCTGGAGTCCGGCGTCCGGAGTCCCGGTTCCTGCGTCCTGAGTCCTGTGTCCTGAGTCCGCGTCTGTGGCGGCCAACGCGGCGGCGATTTGCGGGGCGCGGGCGTTTTCGGCCTGCGCCGGATGTTGGGCGCGGAAAACAAACGCCGCGCCAACCGCGAGCAACACGACTGCGGCGACTGCGGCGATTGCGACAACGGGTGCGATATTTCGGATTCGCGGATTTTTGGGAGTTTTCATGAATGGTTGATGCTTGGACGATGGAACAGGGGATATGGATGCGCGCGCCGTCCACTTTGTTCCCAATCGAAAACTCTTCCTGCGGCGCAGTGGCAAGCCCGATTTGCAGGCGCCGGGAGCGCGGGCCTCGTCCGGCGAACTGGAGACCGCCGCAGAGACCGCCGCAGAGACCGCCGCGGAGACCGCCGCTCCCGGTTGACTCCCGGTTGGCTCCCGGTTGGCTTGGCAGGCGCGCAAACGCGATATTTCTCATTTCTCCCATCACTCACATTTCCCACATCTCTTTTCTCTCATCTCCCATCACTCACATTTCCCTCATTTCTCACCATGCTCGAAAACAAAACCATCATCATCACCGGCGCCTCTTCGGGAATCGGCGAGGCTGCGGCGCGCCGCCTCTCTCGCGCCGGCGCGAACCTCGTCCTCTTCGCCCGCCGCGCCGACCGCCTCGACGCGCTTTGCGCGGAACTGGACCCCGATGGAAAACGCATCCTCGCCGTCGCGGGCGACATCACGCTTGCCCCCGACCGCGAACGCCTCGTGCGCGCGGCGCTGGAAAAATTCGGACGCATCGACGCCCTCGTGAACAACGCCGGCTACGGCCAGCGCGGCCCGCTCGAACGCATCCCCCTCGACGCCTTGCGCGCCAATTTTGAAACCAACGTGTTTTCGCTCATCGCCCTTACGCAACTCGTCGCCCCCCTGATGCGCGCGCAAGGCGCGGGTCGCATCGTGAACACCGGCTCGATCGCCGGGCGCATCACGCGCCCCCTCTCGTGCGCGTATGACTCGACGAAATTCGCGCTCGAAGGTCTCACCGACGGCTTGCGCGGGGAACTGAAACCCTTTGGCGTGCGGGTGATTCTGGTGCGCCCCGGTTTCATCCGCACCGAGTTCGGGCAAACCGCCGAAGCCGTCTCCGCGCGAGTGTATGCGGATGCCGGCCCCTACGCGCCCTATCTGGATTATTTCGAAACGAACCGCGCGAAACTGCGCCGCGTCGCGGGCGTGCCCGACGACATCGCGCGCCTCGTGGAAAAAGCCCTCGTCGCGCGCCGCCCGCGCCGCTGTTACAACGGCCCGCTGCACGCCAAATTTTTCCTGTTCTTGAAATGGCTCCTGCCCGCGCGCTTTTTTGACTGGGCGCTGCGCATGAAATCCGCCCCCGTCCGCGCCGGCGGCGGCGCTTGAGGCGAGGCGCGGCGAGGCGCGGCGCGGCGGTTTTGTGAAGTGCGGCGGGTAGGGCGGTTTCTCCGAAACCGCCGCGGACGGCTCGGAGAGCCGTCCCTACCACCGGCATGTCTAATGTCGCGCTTGCGCGCCAGCGACGGGTTTGATTAATTTCCGATCATGAAAACCCGCCGTATGAAAACCCTCATGCTGGGCACGGTGATTTGCGCCATCATCGCAATCGTTGCGGTGGCGCTGCGCCGCTCCGAATCCCGTTCCGAGCCGGATGCAAATGGCGCGCCGTCCGTTTCCTCGACACAATCGCAAACACAATCGCAATCGGCGCTCGCGTCCGCGTCCGCTCTTGCCACGTCCGCGTCGCAACTCGCGCCCGCTTCGCAACCCGCGCCCGCGCGCACGCCCGCGCCCGCGCGCACGGTGGGCACGGCGGCGGGGTTGTGGCAACTGGCGTTGCGCGACATCAATACCGACGGCGTCGTCGCGGACGCGGACGCTGACGCTGGCGCCGACGCCGGGCAGCGCGCCTCCGGCGCGTTGGTCGTGGCGGATTTCGACACGCGCGCGACGGCGCGGGCGATGGCGCAATTAAAACAGGGCGACGATTTTGAAATCGCGCTGCCCGCCGGCGAGCTGGCGCAGGGGCATGTGAATCTCGTCGTGGACGACGCCAATGGCACGCGGCGCATCGGCGGCGAAATCCGCGGCAAAAACAATGCTTCGTTTTCGCTCGCGCTCGACGCGAACGGGCGCGTCACCGGGCGCATCCTGCTCCCCGCCGCGCAACTCGCTTATGTCATCGGTTACGACATCGATTCAGGGCGGGCGCAAGACGCAGGCGACGCGCGCACGAACATCGAAGCCGTGCCGCTTTCCGATGTCATTTGTTTTCCCGATCTGCCCAAACCGCAACCGCAACGCCAGGCGCAAGCGCAGGCTCGGGCCGCTACCGGCGAAATCGCCGAAGCCTCGCAAATCGCCGCCGTGCGAACGGAGAAGGCTCCGATTCTCAACAGCCGCCCCGACGCCAAGGCGGTCATTTACCTATGCTTCGACGGCGCCACGGTGGAAAACGACACCGATTGGAACGGCGGCAAGCCCATCGTCGCCGCGCCCTCCACCGCGAGCGTGGACGACATCGTGGTCATCTGGAAAGGCGTCGCCGAAAAATACAGCATGTTTAACATCAACGTGACCACGGACCCCGCGCTCTATGACGCCGCGCCGTCAAACGCTCGCACACGCTGCATCATCACGCCAACCGTTGACTGGTATACCACGAGCGGCGAAACCGCCGGCGTCGCCATGCGCGGCTGCTTCGGCGCGAACGCCTGGAATTATTCGCCAACGGTGCCCTGCTGGTCATTCGTCAATGACGAGGACACGATTGCCCACGAAGTCGGCCACACCTTCGGACTCAAACACATGGGCTTCCGCGTCATTCCCCAAGTGGACAATTATTACGCAGGCTCGGGCACCGGCCTCATGTCGTGGGGACCGATCATGGGCTCGTCCATCAACAACGTCATCCAATGGGCCAAGGGCGAGTATTCCAACGCCAACAACAACGAGGATGAACTCGCCATCATCAACAACTCCATCGCTTACGTCTACGGCCCCGGCGGCTCCGGCTACATCGCAAAAACCACCGGCACCTCCCTCGACACGGCAACGCTGGTCACCGCGACCTTCTCAGCCACCGGCATAATCCGCAACAACGCCGACGCGGATTACTATCAATACGTCGCCACCACCAGCGGCACCCGCTGGTTCTCCGTCGCGCCCGCGGAAACCGCCCCGATGTTCGTCGCCAATCTCACTGTATATAACTCGGACAGCACGCAAATCGCCACCGCCGGCGCCGGCGCCGCGCAAGACGCATGGCTCCCGCTCAAACTCGACAGCGGCGCCTATTACCTGCGCGTGGCAGGCACCGGCTGCACGAATCCCGTGTTCAGCGCCTACGGCAGCATCGGCCAATACACCCTCGCCGCCACCACCACCGCCCGCGCCGCGCCCGTCAAACCAGGCAAACCCACGCTCAAAGCCCTCACCTCCACCACCAACGCCACCTTCACCACCAGCGGCACCCTCAGCGTCTTTACCGGCGACACCATTCAAATCACCGCCTCCTCCACCACCGGCAACCCCGCGCCCTCCTACACATGGCTCGTCTGCACCGCCCCGCCCGCCAAAGGCTCCACCTATTACTTCAACGACGCGATGCAAGACAACCACAGCAACGGCGCCCGCACCGACACGCTCACCATCGCCGGCATCACCCCCGACATGAACGGCTACGTCTACCTCTGCACCGCGAAAAACACCCGCGGCGAAGTGGACAGCTCATGGGTCACGCTCAAAGTCTCCACCCCGCCTGTCATCCAGCTCCCCGTCGGCAGCCTCGCCAACCCCGCGCAACCCGTTGTCGCCGGACACAGCGTTAGTTTTCAAGCCAGCACCTCCGGCATCCCCTCCGGCGTCACCCCCCAATCCTACAGATGGCAAACCTCCACCAGCAACGGCTCAACCTGGACAGACCTCTCCGACAGCGCCGCCTACGCCGGCACGCAAACCGCGCAACTCACCATTTTGCAAACCAGCGCCCTCGTAAACGGCGCCTCCTACCGCTGCCTCATCACCGCCGGCGCCAGCACCTACGCCACCGTCAACGGCAGACTCACCACCATTAGCGCCATCTTCACCTCGCCCGTCGGCCTCGCGCGCGGCGCCGCCGGCTCCTTCTACGTCGCCGACAACGCCGCCCACACCATCCGCAAAGTCAACGAAACCACTCTCACCTCGACCATCATTGCCGGAGCCAGCGGACAACCCGGCCCAACCGACGCCACCGGCGCCTACGCCCGCCTCAACCGCCCGAGCGCCCTCGCCATCGACGCCTCCCAAAACCTCTACGTTGCCGACACCGGCAACAACGCCATCCGAAAAATCGCCGCCGGAGGCGACGTGACCACGCTTGCCTCCTTCTCGCTGGAGCAAGCCAATCCACTCACATGTTACACAGTGAATCCGTCCGACAATTCTCTGATCCCATGTCACATTGAAAATAACGCGCTCGCCGGCATCGCCCTGAATCCAACCAACGGCGCCCTCTACATCTCCGATTCCACCGCGAACGCCATTTATCAACTCGCTCCCGACGGCAGCAGCATGACCCTCTACGCCGGCGCCCCCAACCAACCCGCCGGCGCCCTCTCCGGCACCGGCGCCAACGCCCGCTTCACAAATCCCGCGCGCCTCTGCTGGGACGACCGCGGCCTGTATTTCAACATCGCCGACACCGGCAACAACCTCATCCGCACCCGCGACACCAACAACGGCTCCATGCTCCTCTACGCCGGCGCCGCCGGAGTCACCGGCGCCGCCGACGGCTACGTAACCAACGCCCGCTTCAATCACCCCGTCGGCATCTGCGCCGACGACACAGGCGCCACCCTCTACATCGCCGACACAGGCAACTCCACCATACGCAAGATAAGCCTCAACGGCACAGTTACGACCATCGCGGGCCAGCCCGGCGTGGCAGGCCTGCAAGACGGCCCAAGCGCCACCGCGCTCTTCAATCACCCCGCCGACCTCACGTATGCGCCGGGCGCCGAAGCAGGCCGCAACGTGCTCTACGTGGCGGACACCGGCAACGGCGTCATCCGCAAAGTTGATTTGGACTACAACCAAGTGACCACGCTCGCCATCACGAACCTCCCCGTTAGCGGCACGACCACCGGCACCACCAGCGGCACGAACAACAACGGCGGCGGCAACAACAATTCCGGCGGCGACGGAAGCAGCAGCGGCGACGGCGGCGGAGGCGGCGGAGGCGGCGGCGCGCCCACACTGTGGTATTTCGCGCTACTGGCGGCGCTCGCGATAGTGCGTCGGCGTGTGAAATAACGCGCCAGCGACTGGGAGCGCCAGCGTCCCGCTGGCAGACGGCGCGAAGCGCCGCCCAAACCAACAAACCAGCCAAACCAGCCGGAGCCGGCAAGATGCCGGCGCTCCCAGTCGCTGACGCGCAATCCTACACCCCCACCCCCGCCATCTCCGCGCCCATCTTCACCGCCGCCTCCGCCTCGCGCTCGCGCTCCGCCTGGGTGCGCGCGTTTTGCAGCATGAAATGCAGGCGGTTGAGCATGTTCGCCTCGCTCGCCCCGCTGTCCAAATCGAGAAACAACAAACTCATGTCCGGATACAAATCGCGGATGCGTTTCTCGATGCCTTTCGACACAAGATGATTCGCGATGCACCCGAACGGCTGCAAACTCACCGCGTTCAACACGCCCCGCTCCGCGAACGCCGCCAGCTCCGCCGGTATCAGCCAGCCTTCGCCGTATTGCGAGGCCAGGTTCACGATGCGCGACGCGCTCCGCGCCTCCGCAAACGAATCGCGCGGCGCGTGAAAATACGCGAAGCCCGACGCCGCGCGGTTGAACTTCCCCGCCTGCCGCTGGATATACGCATAGGCCAGCGTGTCCAAAAACGGAATCACCGGCCTGCGCTTGAGATTGCCCGCTATCTTCACCCGGTGGTTCGGAAACTCCTGCAGGAAAAACGCCGCGATGCCCGGCACCACCGCCTCCGCGCCCTGCTCGATTATCCAGTTGATGATGCTTTTGTTCCCGATGGAATTATACTTCACGTAAATCTCGCCCACGATGCCGATGCGCGGCACGCGCCGCCCGTGGTCGCAAAGCGCGTTGAAATCCCCCGCCGCCTCCGAGACGAGCCTCAACAAACCGTCCGCGTCGCGCGCGGAAACGCACGCCACGCCGGCGCGAATACAGGCGTCGCGCAACCGCGCCGCGGCGCCGGCCTCGCGTTCGCGCGGCGCGGACGCGTAATACATCTGCGCGATGCGGTCCGCGAACATCACGCCCGCGATAATGATGCGAATATTCCCGCGCCATTTCAGCTCGAAGCCGGGTTGCGTGTTGCTGACCGCCTGCGCGTTGGTGCCGATGGAGACGACGGGCACGTCGGCGTGGCCGGAGGCGATGAGCGCCTTTTTGATCAGCGCGATATAATTGGACGCGCGGCACTGCCCGCCGGTCTGGCTGATGCACATGGCGATTTCGGACGCCTTGTATTTGCCCGAGTTGAGCGCGCGCACGACATCGCCGACGATGAGCGTGGCGGGGTAGCAGACTTCGTTGTTCGCGTATTTCAACCCGTAGTCGATGGATGCCGCGTCGCTCGGCGGCAGGCAAACCGCGTCGTAGCCCATGAGGCCGAGCAGCGGCGGGAGGAACGGCGAATAGATTTCCGAAAAATGCGGAAGCAGCAACGTGCGATGCCGGTCCGCCTTGGTGAAAGGCGGGGTCGTGATGGGAGCGGCGGTGGAAGCGGAAGAGTAAAGAGTAAAAGGTGAAGAGTAAAAGGGCGCTGCCGCGCCACCGGTTTGGCTTTCTGTTTTTTTACTCTTCACCTTTTTCTCTTCACTCTTTTTCTCTTCACTCTTCCCATACGCCAGGCTTTCCACGAGCGAGCGTATCCGCAGGCGCAACGAGCCGAGGTTGTTTATGTCGTCGATTTTCAACGCGGTGTGGCTCTTGCCGGCGCGGCGCAAAATGTCGCCGGTTTCGTCGATGATAAACGCATCCGGCCCGCAGCCGAACGAGGTGAGTTGCACAAAATGCACGTTCGCCGGCTGCCCGGCGACCCAGCGCGCGGCTTTCATGATGCGGTTCGTGTAAGCCCACTGGCGCACGACTCCGGGGCCGCCCGCGCTCGCGTCGTCGTCGAGGCGCACGATGTCCTCGCTGATAACGTCCACGCCGAA
>Ga0123357_10010307_pt1 | contig 11875 bp, 11 predicted proteins | sample TergutEmb28metaG_FD_89873 | JGI IMG/M metagenome (GOLD analysis project Ga0123357, IMG submission 89873) | Embiratermes neotenicus P4 segment gut microbial communities from Petit-Saut dam, French Guiana - Emb289 P4 | ecosystem: Host-associated > Arthropoda: Insects > Digestive system > Gut ...
AATCCGAAAGCCACCGTAAAAATGGCTATATAGTAGATACCGCCAATAGCCGAAGCGCCCAATTCAACTTCGCCGACATGACCTAAAAAAGCCGTATCAATGACTTGAATCAAGTTCTGTACCAGCATCATCAAAAAAATCGGGTAGGCAACTTTTATGATTTGGGCGTATGTATAGGTCGTTTTCATGCGATTGTTTAATCCAGCATCATACCCATATACAGGGTAGATATTTCTTCTGCGTTGTGATTGAGGCGTTTAATCATTCCTTTGTGTTCTTTCGGCTCATAAATTTCCTCTTTCAGCCAAACTTCGTAATCGTCGAAATAATTTTGTTTTATTAATTCCCATTGTTTTGGGGATTTCAGTACCTTGTTTATCGGAGTTTCCGGGTTTGGTTTTAACAGGCGGAAGCCATATTTCTCATACATGCGGGCAAGCCATCTTTTTTCCGGAATCAGGAAAGTATAATCATAGCCTTTTTTAATCATTTCATCGAAAGACGCATTCAGGAGTTGAGCCATATAACCCTTTTTCCGGTGGTCGGGGTGAGTCATGACGCCGAAAATATATCCACCATGCGAGATGGAATTGGCGATTTGCAGACGATAAGGGATTATTTGCAGGGAAGCGACCGGTTGACCGTTTTCTTCACAGACCACCGTTTCCTCATTGCTATAAACGTTATCGTAATAGAAATTGAGGAAATAGTCCGTTTCTTCCGGAAAGCACTGCTTCCATATTTGCATCAGCGCTTCTCTGTCCGTATCTCTTGCGTATCTAATCATTTTATTATCTTAAATTTGCCCACCCTTTTTCGAGAAGAATTGCCGGGTGGTACGATAATTTCGCTTGCCGGAGCGAATCGAGTCCCAAATCTTCTTCCCTATTAATATAAGTATAAGCGGCGCAATTATGTTCGGCAAATTCACGGTTAATCATGGTAAATCCGCCGTCGATTTCATACAGGCATTTTTCGGCATGAACGCCAAACACGTCTTTTGTTAACGGCTGACCGTAGGAATACGCCAGAATTTCGCCGTTAATCCGCAAAGCTCCGCCGATTAAGCCTAACTTTTCAAAATCGTGGAAAGCATTATGGGTGGCATTGCGCTCTTCAAACAACGATTTTTCGCTGTTGCAGCCTCCGTTTTCGGCGCACCAGCGGTCGTACAGCGTCAGGCAATCAGGGATAATTTCGCGTGTAATAGGCAGATATTCCCATTCGTAAGTGCGTTTGAACTTATTGATGTGATTCCGTTTGGCTTGGTATTTTTTACCGACAAGCGTAATTAAATCTTCGGATAAGTAAATGTATTCATACCAATTTCTACCTTTTTCATATATAAATTGTCCGGGCATCGCAGCCTCCAGTAAATCGAACATTTTTTGCGTAATGGCATATAAGCAAAGTTCGGTTCCTCTTTCATCTGCGTCCTGTTTCATACGTTCAATAGCTGTTTTCAAGTCGCCTTCGCCCACAGGAAAGAGATATCCGGGCGACTCGTTCATCGGTTGAAAGCGAATATACAGGAAGCCGTCTTCTACAGCGAAAGTTGTATCATAAAAATGTTTCCAGCTGAAAATGTTGGAAAAAGAGAAATCGCAATTACCAAAAGCGACTTTATTAAAGTAAAATTGGAAAATCTCTTTGTCATCAATAGTTACCGGTCGAAAAGGAAGCATGATTTACAGCAGTTTATTAGAAGTCGTATCCGGAAAAACAATCACCGGCTGGAATTGCTGGGCTTCTTCGGAACTCAGCCATGCGTATGCCATGATAATCACGACATCGCCGGGTTGGAATTTCCGCGCAGCCGCTCCGTTCAGACATATAATACCTGAATCGCGCTCTCCTTTAATAACATAAGTTTCGATACGCTCTCCGTTGTTATTATTCACGACATGCACTTTTTCTCCGGCGATTAAATTTGCCGCGTTCATCAAATCCTCATCAATGGTGATGCTGCCGATATAATTCAGATTAGCGTCTGTTACGGTAACGTTGTGTATTTTGGATTTTAATAATTGAATCAGCATAGTTGTATGTATGTAAAGTTGCTGCAAAGGTACGCATTAAATTTTATTTCCCCAACTCAAAGGTAAATGAAACGCCGACCGATTCGTAATTTCCTTTTACAAACGAAACGAAGACGCCGGCGTCTCCGATAAAATTTCCAACGCCGTAACCGATTTCGGTATAGCAGGGAAGGATAGGCGTATAAAGCTGGCTGAGATAGATGCGTTCGGATATTACATCTTTCGTTACATTCCTGAACAGCCGCAAAAGCGTGTAAGGAAACTGATACATCAAATGCGCCTGAGCATACGAGCGGGAAGCATTGTACCATTCGCCTCTTAATAAGTGGAAAACGCCGCCGATAGGGTCGTCCCACGATTGGGGAAAATTGCGTTTTTGAAACAGATTGAAGTCGGCGAAATAGAGGGAGTTTGTTTTGAGAAATTCCCCCGCGCTGAAATAGTATTGAAAATTACTCATCAATCCGACCGGAATTTTTTGTTGAATATCGGCTTCCAATTGTGCATAATTACTGTTGCTTCCTAAAATGCCCCGCATTCCCCAAGAATATTCTACTGAAAAAGTAGGGAAACTTGAACCGACGTATTCTTTTCTTTTTCCGATGATACGATAAAATTGGCGGGGCGTCCATGTTAATCCGACGGTAGGTAGAAATATACGATACTGGTCTGTTATCAAGTCTGTTATATCTTTAGGTACATCGCGCCGCAGATTGATGTCCGGCTGATTTTTTTCCTTAACCGGCACATACCAGCTATAATTAACCCCGCCATTAAGAAGCAAGCCGTTCGCAATTTCGTACTGTGCGTTCAGACCGGAGGTATAATGGTGGTAATATTTCAGGTTAAAATCTTCAAAACGAATCGTATCCGGCATATCTTTTTCAATCATATCAATGAAAGTAGAATTATACGCCTGATTCCTGTTTTGGAGCGTAAAGTTAATTTCACCCATTTTCTGCGGCTGAAACCGCCATTCTACCGGCGCTTTGAAATAGACTTGTTTGCGTTGAAATAAAAATCCGATACTCGGGTTGAAATATAATTCCTGTCCTGCGCGATTGATTTTTCCATACCGGAACTCTTGCCAGTAAACGATGCCGTCCAATTTTGAATAAGCCAGTTTGAACGGATTAATCAATCCCGAATAACTCATCTGTGAATCGTTGTATTTGAAACGTTTGGGAGAAACGGCGCCTTGGGAAAAGAAATTCCACGACCCTTGCCACCAATTGGGTGCAGCTGGCGGTTTTTTCTTCTCTTTCGCGTCCTCAATCAATGATTTTTCGTAGGAAGTAAGCGGGACGGCGCGATTTTCCTCCCAAAATTTTTCGTCCTTTACAATGGGGACGCTATCTATCGAAACGTTAAAATAATCGCTTAAATCATAATTAACCGCTTTATTTTGTGTGTCCGTATCCTGCTTTTTTACATCGTTGTATTGAAAAGACGAATAATAATGATTGATTACTTCATTCCCCAAGAGATTCATTGTGAATGTAATATTCGTTTTTAACGGCAAAAGGAAATTTTTTTCGGGAAGTCCGAACTCCGTCTTGATTTGGAATTTTGAAAACTCCCATTTCCCTTCGATATCCATTTCATAAATAGTCCATAAACTGTCCGTTACATAAAAAAATCCCGAAATCAGTTGCTGACTGCGTATTTTGGGAATTACACGGATTTGATGAATCCGGTGATTGAGCGTGTCGGTTGCTGAGATATATTCAAAGCGGTAATATTTAAAAATATCCTTACTTCCGGGAATAAGAATCCGGTTGTTGAAAATAGAAGGGTTGTAGATATTTACGTTCAGGAATTGCATGGCGCGTATCCGGATATCATTTACGCTTAATTTGGAACCGTTGACGGCGAGGATTTGCTGGGTAAAATAGTTGGGCGCTTTGAAACGAATATCAACCAATGATTCGACGAATGCGCTCTTGCCTTTCTTGTCCAAATACAAAAAATCAGGCGCGTAGCTGTAAAGTATATTTTTCTTTTTTACATATCTGTCTCCTTTGATATAGGCGGTTGCGCTGTATTCTTCAATATATTTTCCGTAAAAATCCCTGTTTTCAAGTACTTTTAAAATAATGCTGTCGGCTTTGTTATAGCCGGCTTTAGCTAAAAGCGCTGAGGGAAATACAAAAAATAAGACGAATTGTAAAAAAAAATTCTTATACAAGTACTTATATGTATTACATTTAACCACTTAGCAATTCATGTTTTTTCGGGTATAAATATACATATTTTCGGTTATATAAATGATAAAAGAACAGAAAAAGTTTGGTTTGTTACTGTGTTATAAAAATATTCATTAATTTTGTGCTGTAAAACAATGTTATAAAACACACATGCTCGAATTTGAAAACAAGGAAATTGATTTCTCAACCAGTGTGAATGGCGTATGGCGACTCTTGACTGCACAAGAAAGAAGTTTGTTGCGGGAGAATGCATCTATACAGCATTTTAAGAAAAATCAGAAGATTTATTCCGAAGGTGAAAAACCGCAATACCTGATGTGTTTGCTTAAAGGAAAAGTTAAAATTTACAAAGATGGGGTAGGAGGACGCAGTCAGATAATTCGAGTAATACGTCCGATGCAGTATTTTGCTTATCGCGCTCATTTCGCGCAGGAGAATTATCAAACGGACGCAATGGCTTTTGAGCCTTCTATCGTTTGCATGGTTCCGCTGTGGTTAGTCATTGATCTTTTCAGGAATAATTTCAGCCTTTGCCAGTTTTTCATTAAGCAATTATCTGTTGATTTGGGAGTTGCCGACGAGCGGACGGTGAATCTGACTCAGAAGCATATTCGCGGACGTTTGGCGGAAGCGCTGGTTTTTTTGATTGAAAATTATGGATTGGAAGAAGATAATACAATTAATATTTATTTAGCGAGAGAAGACTTGGCAAATCTTTCCAACATGACGACTTCCAATGCAATCCGGACGCTGTCGATGTTTGTTGCGGAAAAAGTGATTGTGCTGGATGGTCGCAAAATTAAAATCTTGGACGAAGAAAGGCTGAGAAAAATTAGTTTGTTGGGGTAGAAGTTAGTGATTACCCAAAAGCGCATATCGCTTTGTATAACGAAAAAGTATTTAATATAAATATTATATCTTTGCAGGCATATTATTATAAAAATCAGGCAACATGAGAAAAATTTCATTCTTTATGTGTATTTTGGCAATCAGTGTTTCTTGTAAACAAAATCCGAAAACACAAAATTCGGCTATCTCAACTACTGTTTCGGTTCCCGTTTTCAACGCCGATAGCGCTTATCATTATACGGCAACGCAGGTCGCATTCGGTCCGCGTGTTCCGGGAACGGACGCTCACGAAGTTTGCGGCAATTATTTATCCGCCGAACTGAAACGACTTGGCGCAACGGTTACGGAACAGGTAGCAACCTTGCAATTACAAGATGGTACGCCCATAAAAATAAAAAATATCATCGGCTCTTTTCAGCCGGAAAACAAATCGCGCATTCTTTTGTTTGCCCATTGGGACACACGACCTTATGCCGACCACGACCCGAATCCCGATAATCGGATGAAGCCCATCGACGGCGCTAACGATGGAGCAGGCGCTTGTGCTGCACTGTTGGAAATCGCCCGTCAGGCAGGAATTAATCCACCGGCTATAGGTCTTGATATTATTTTCTTTGATTTGGAAGATTGGGGACCTCCCGATTTCACGGTTAAAGACAATCATTACGGCGATTGGTGTATGGGCGCCGAGTATTGGGCGCGCAATCCGCATATCCCTAATTATGTAGCCCGATATGGTATCTTACTGGATATGGTAAGCGCTCCTGATGCGCAATTTTATAAGGAAAGTTTTTCTCAGCAAAACGCTCCGGCAATTGTAAAAAAAGTGTGGGAAGCAGCTCGCGCGACCGGTTATGATTCCTTTTTTATCAACCGTGACGGAGGCGGTATTACAGACGACCATATTCCGGTAGCGAAATACCGCAATATTCCGAGCATTGATATTATTCATTACACGCCCAATTCATATTTCGGATTCGGTTCTTACTGGCACACGCTGGACGATAATATGAACAATGTTAGTAAAGAAACTTTAACGGCTGTAGGACAAACACTGCTCTACGTTTTGTATCACGAAAAATAAAAAAGAATGGCAACAATAAATGAAATACAGGAACAAATCGTTGCGGAGTTTTCCGCTTTCGACGATTGGATGGACAAATATGCTATCCTGATTGATATGGGAAACGAGCTTCCTCCATTAGATGCTAAATATAAAATACAGAACAACTTAATTGAAGGATGCCAAAGCCGCGTCTGGCTGCAAGCCGATGATATCGAAGGAAAAGTGATTTTCTTAGGCGATAGCGATGCGGTCATTGTGAAAGGAATTGTATCGCTACTGATCCGGGTTCTTTCCGGTCACACGCCCGATGAGATTCTCTCTGCCGATTTAAACTTCATTGAAGCTATCGGATTGAAAGAACATCTTTCGCCCACCCGCTCCAATGGTCTGACTGCCATGCTTAAACAAATGAAAATGTATGCTTTGGCGTTTAAAGCCAATGAATCGAAACTGTAAAACCGTTTGCACTTTTGTTTCCAAACACAAAATAATAGATTGATGTTGTGTTTTTATTTGTAAAGAAAATAGAATTTTAATTATTTGACATTTTTTTAATAACTTTGTAAAATGTTTTACAGACGAAAAATTATATTAGCTTTGTTGCGGCTTTTTGAGAAATAGATAGATAAAATCAGCATGAAAAAATGAAGAAAATTCTCCTGCTTTTCGCCCTGTTATTCATTTATGGGGGGGCGTTTTACGCTGAAACCCCGCCAGCTCTTACCAATTTTTTGAAGAAAAAAAATCTGGCTCATGCTTCCGTCGGCTTTAAAGCGATTGATTTAAGTACAAAAAAAGTCTTTGCTTCTCATAATGAAAATCAATCGTTGATTCCGGCATCAAATATGAAGCTTGTGACTACTGCTACGGCTTTGGAAGTATTGGGAAGCCGGTTTCATTTTGAAACCCCTTTGCTTTATGACGGATTTATTCAAAAAGATACGCTCCATGGTAATCTTTATGTAAGAGGAAGCGGCGACCCGACATTGGGTTCGGAATTTAATCCGGATAGTAAAGAAAATTTCCTGAAAGAATGGTTAAATGCTATCAATCGCGCCGGCATTCGGAATATTACCGGTAATATTATAGCGTTGGATCAATTGTTTGGTTATGAGGGAATTTCACCGAAATGGCTGTTGGAAGATGCAGGAAATTATTATGCCCCGGGAATTTATGGAATCAGCGTGTTTGACGATATGTATCGCGTATATGTGCAATCATTTGCTCCGGACAGCCTGACTAAAATCTTATACACAGACCCGAAAATGAACAATTTACAGCTAATCAATGAAATAAAATCTTCAGATGATTCGACAGATAATTCTTGGGTTTCCGGTCTTCCCTTTTCCAATCAAGTGCGTTTGCATGGAACCATTCCGGCAAACCGGTCTTCTTTTGCAGTGAAAGGGGCTATTCCCGACCCCGGACTATTTTTAGCGCAGTATTTCCGCGATTATTTGCAGAAAAACGGAGTTATCCTTGAAGGTGAAGCAACCACTTATCGGTTATACCCGGTAATTCCTGCCAAGATGAAATTACTAAGCGTAATCCGTTCCGTCGATTTGGCTTCAATTGTACAAATAATTAATGTTGAGAGCAATAATCAATATGCGGAACATTTATACAAAGTATTGACGGTTTTGGATTCTGTTGATATTTTGGGTTATTGGAAAAATAAAGGGTTGGATACGAATGCTTTATTTATGTACGACGGAAGCGGAACTTCACCTCAAAACGCAGTTTCCGCCGGATTTCTGATTGATTTATTAGTTTATATGAATGACCAATCCGGCAATTCAGCCGCCTTTTATCAATCCTTGCCGGTTGCCGGCAGAAACGGTACGGTAGCTTCTTTGTTAAAAAATACGCCGCTGGCTGGAAAAGCGCGGCTGAAATCAGGAAGTATTTCCAATGTTCAATCCTTTAGCGGATACATTGAAAGCAAAGGGAAACATTATGCCGTTTCTTTGATTATCAACAACTTCACAGGGAAAAGAAATGATTTGCGAAATGATATAGAGCAATTACTTAACGGACTTTTTTGATACTTTCAATCCGATATCCGAAATACCTTTCAATGGGTCAATCCGCATTCCCTGACAAATCGAATAGACATAAGTCCCTGTGTCGGGAAAAAGGATAACGGGTTGCCAAGAAATTGAACGATTATATAAACTCAACCCTTTGCCTTTCCATTTTCCGTAAATATCCGCCATTGCTTCATCTTTAAGCGTATCGGTATGACTTTCACCGTCAGGCGTTTTATAATCAACAAAGAGATAAATATTGCTAAAAGGATAATCATCGTTATGCCGGAGTTCGACCGACACATCGTAAGGCTGTGAATTATCCTCAATTTTTACGTTGAAAACAACCGTGTCACTCCTGCTCCATTCGGCATTAGCGAACGAATGATATTTAAAGAAAACTTCTTTGTTTGAACAGGAAACATTCGCCAAAGCTGCCGAAGCAAAAATAAGTAACTTGAAAAAACTGTTCCGCATTTTTTTGCTGCTGTTAATTCATATTTCCAGACGTTTCAGGACGAGATCTTCCATTCAAATGATTATTGCCGCCCGAATGCGGTTTCTTAATTTTTTTCTTTTTGAAATGATCGAAACGGCTTACGCTTTCGTCGAGGATATCCTGATATTCTTTTGCCGCTTTTGATTCATTTTCATCTGGTTGCAAGCTTCTTGGCTTTTGCCCTTTCTTATTCATACCGATAATTTCGTATGCTCTTGTTGAAGAAATAGTGACGGTATTTGCTGCAAAATTTTTATCGGTGGAATAAGTCATCTGGTCTTTAAACACATCTGTTTTAAAATGATAATACGTGTTGTCTTTTGTTTCTAAAGAGATTTCACGCGCCGGAAAATTGCGTTGCGCCTCAACGTAAGCATCTATTTCGTAATTCAGGCAACATTTCAACTTGGCGCATTGACCGGCTAATTTCTGAGGATTCAGTGAAATATCCTGTATGCGGGCGGCTCCGGTCGATACGGAAACAAAACTTGAAACCCAGCCCGAACAGCACAATTCGCGACCGCAAGGTCCGATTCCTCCGATTCGTCCTGCCTCCTGCCGCGCGCCGATTTGCTTCATTTCAATCCGTATATGGAACGTTTCGGCTAAATCTTTAATCAATTGGCGGAAATCGACCCGCTCGTCGGCGATATAGTAAAAAATTGCTTTGTTACCGTCGCCTTGATACTCAACGTCTCCAATTTTCATTTGAAGACCTAAATTTTCGGCAATCCTGCGCGAACGAATCATCGTCTCGTGTTCTTTGGCTTTTGCTTCTTCGTATTTTTCCAGATCGGCAGGCTTGGCTTTTCGGTAAACGCGACGCACTTCCGCATCAGGACGAATACGCGCTTTCGCCATCTGGAGAAGAACTAATCTTCCGGTCATGGTCACTGTTCCAATATCGTGACCGGGACTTGATTCTACCGCTACAACATCGTCTTTAGCCAAATCTATTTTGTTGTTATTCAAATAATAACCTTTTCGTGTATTTTTAAATTGCACTTCCACATAATCGGTTGCCTGTTCCGATTTGGGAATATCGCACAGGTAGTCATAATTATTCAGCTTGTTGACATGTTTTTTGCAACAGCCTTTGACGTTCATCCGACATTCCCCGTTATATATTCGATAATCCATGAATTTTTTTTGTTGCAAAGGTATTACTTTTTTATCAAAACCGCTATTTTCATCGACAAATCGAAGAAAACCATGCGCGCATTTACGTTGGATTCGATGTGTTTTTCGGCAAGCGCCAATTCTTCCATTAATTCCACTACATTTTTTTCAGTAACATAAGGAGAAAAATTGACGGAAAAAACGGCTTCGTCCTGATTCAAATAATTGACTTCAGGTAAATTCAAACGGTAGAGAAAATTTTCGCGTATCAGGTTTTGTGAATAAGCCAAAAAATATTTCTGACGTTCCCGTCCCAAGCCGGCAAAATTTTCGGCTTCCGCTTTCATGTTTTTTACATTACGCTGCCAGCCGTTCCGCATAATCGTCTTGAACATTTCAAGATATTGCTTGGTTTCCGTGTTGGTTTCGATTATTTCAAGCGCTTTGAGATAATTGCCGTTAGCGAGATGAACAAGGTTGGAACGTTCGGAATCATTCGTAACTTTTGAAGACAATGCATCGTCCATATCTTCTGGAAGAATCGGCGGAACCGGCAAGCGTTGCGTTCGAGATTGAATGGTGCCGATTACTCCGTCGGGATTTTCCGATACCAAAAGAAAAACCGTGTATAAAGGAGGTTCTTCAATCATTTTCAATAATTTATTGGCGCAAGCCTCGTGCATTTTTTCCGGCAGCCACACAATCATAATTTTGTACGCCGATTCGTAGGCTTTCAAATTCAATTTGCGGATAATCTCATCGCTTTCTTTGGCATAAATCATTCCCTGTGAATTTTCGGCGCCAATATAATTAAGCCATGAATTTAGATTAAAGTATGGATTTTGTCCGACAAATGTCCGCCACTCGGTCAGGTAATCATCGCAAATTTCTTTTTTCTTTTTATCGTTTTTGATGATTGGAAAGACAAAATGCAAATCAGGGTGCGACAGTTTATTGTATTTAACGCACGATGGACAGACGCCGCAAGCGTCATCTTTACCCCTGTTGCTGCAACTCAAATAACGGGCATACGCCAGAGCCAAAGCGACTTTTCCCACTCCTTCCGGTCCGCTCAATAAGCGGGCATGAGGGATATAGCCGTCTTTCACCGATTGAATCAGCTGCTGCTTGATTTCCCTTTGACCAATAATATCTTTGAAAAACATACTGTTTTAATAAATTGCCTCCGCAATCCGGCGGACGCTGTCGGTAGCCATTAACGTATAAAAATGCAAACTTGGTACGCCGTGTTGAATCAATTCTTTACACTGTTCGATTGACCATTCGATGCCTACCTGTTTCACTTCATCGTTATTTTTGCATTTCCGTATTTCTGATGCAAGCGCTTCCGGAATGTCGGTACGGAATATTTGGGGAAGAACAGTCAGCTGGTCTTGAAACACAACCGGTTTGATACCCGGAATAATTGGAACGGTAATTCCTTCGGCACGGCACAGTTCCACAAAATCGAAGTATTTCCGGTTATCAAAAAACATTTGTGTTACGGCATATCCGGCGCCCAGTTCAATTTTTTGCTTCAAAAACGCCAAGTCGGATTTGAGGTTAGGCGATTCTTCGTGCTTTTCGGGATAGCAGGCGACTCCATAAGAAAAAGGAGTTTCCATTTTTTCAAACGGCGTTCTGTCGATAGAAATTCCTTGATTAAAATGATTCACCTGTTCGATTAAACCCGTTGTATGCTCATGGCTTGCGCCCGGAGGATAGGCATTTAGCGCCAAATTTTTTGTATCGCCGCGGAGTAATAATAATTCATGAACACCCAAAAAATTCAGGTCAATCAAGGCATATTCCGTTTCTTCTTTGGAAAAACCTTTGCAGATAATATGCGGAACAGCCGTAATTCCATATTGATGCTGAATAGCGGCGGCAATAGCCACCGTGCCGGGTCGTTTGCGGATATTCATTTTTTTGAATCCTCCGTCTGCCGTTTCCTGATAAAACGTTTCGCTGTGATGCGTTGTAATATTGATATATTTCGGGTCAAATTCCTTTAGTTTATCAATAATATTACAGACTTTCTGAAAACTGTTTCCTTTCAGCGGAGGCAG
>Ga0123357_10010308_pt1 | contig 11875 bp, 11 predicted proteins | sample TergutEmb28metaG_FD_89873 | JGI IMG/M metagenome (GOLD analysis project Ga0123357, IMG submission 89873) | Embiratermes neotenicus P4 segment gut microbial communities from Petit-Saut dam, French Guiana - Emb289 P4 | ecosystem: Host-associated > Arthropoda: Insects > Digestive system > Gut ...
ACGCCTGACTTCAGAGCTACCATTTGCAGGAGCGATAGAATCGCGTTCCTGCTGTAAACAACTTCGGTAAAGGTTGGATCGGGTTCGGTGTTCTGTGCGGCTTTCAGGGCAACATCGCGGAGCCATTCGCGCAAAGGTTGTTGGTTCTTTTCTGCGGCGGCAAGCAGGATTTTTTCCTCGTTTTTCGTAACGCGAATCGAAAGACTCTGCTCTCGGCTATCTCGTATGCGTGAGGATTTTTGTCGTCGTCCGAACATCGGAATGTCGTTCATCCATGCGCTCCTGAAACAGTGGTTTCGCTTGCAACCGAGCCGGTTGCAGGCGAAACCGGAAAATTGACTAAGTTATGAATTTTGTTGCGAGTGCATTTGCAACCGAAAATGGTTGCAAACACAACCCTATGGAGGGGTGTAGTGTCGCAAAAAGTACCTGTGCGAAGCACAGCGTTGATAGTGGCAACAAACTGACCGGGAAACCGATACAGTTTGAAGCTGCAAGACAGCGTGTTGACGGGTTGGAAGGGTGTCATCATGGCTGGTTACTGAGTGGGAGAATGCAGTACAGAGCGGTTGAAACAGGGCCAGACAGCGCGGCTGCATGGCCCGAGAGTTCAGGCTTTCGAGGAACGGCGTCGGATGTCAGTAAAGTGGCTCAGGCCGGTGGGAGCGTGGCCGGATTGAAGGTAGTCCTGAAAGCTGGCGTCACGCGAAAAAGCATAGCTGAGAGCTTTATTGATGACGGCATCGGGAGCCGTCGTCGCATACGCGGCATACTGTTCGACCAACAGCGCGGTAGAGTTATCAAGCTGAATCGTAGCCTTAATCATCTGTGTCGGAGCTACGCTGAAGAGCGGTTCGGTATTTGATTTACGTGCTGGCATTGTGTGCCTCCTTCATAGCCCTTCCGGGCTGGTGAAATGCTCGTCTTCGCCGCCGCAGTAGAGGTCTTTTGTAATGAACTGTTGATCGTCATGGGAGAAGCCTCTGACGGATACGACTTCGGATATCTGGGGCTTTCCGCCTGCTCCAAGTTCGCAACAGATGATGTTATCCACGTAGGGCATCCCGTCCTGTGTGCAAAAAGGATCAGTATGAGGGGATGGCGGCGCGGCGCTCATAGAAATCTTGGTGAGCCAGTCCAGAGCGTCAGAGACAGATTCAGCCTGCAATGTTGCGAGAACTCCGGAGTTATCGTTGGCGGCGGCCTGTAGGAGAAGGTAGTCAACTCCGGTGCGGATTTCCATCATTACTACCCGGTGGTAGCTATTTTCAAGAAGCGCCTTCTTCAGCATTGGAAGATCGTCGTCGTGGTCTATGATGAACAGCCGCTCCTCGTCTGGAACGTGGTCCAGAAGAGCTTTCAGCAGTGCGGTTTTGCCGGTTCCTTGCGGCCCGGTAATCAGAATGTTCTTGCGGTCAAGGATCAAATCTACGAGCATCTGTTGCAGAGAAGATGGAAGCATCCCGGATGCTACGAGCTGGTCGGTTGTAGGCCATCGGTTCGGCTGGATGGCCGGTAGCTGGAGACTGGTTTGTGATGTTTCAGAGCTTGGCATTTACGTGCTCCTTTCTGCCCTTTCAGGCGGCTTGGTGTGCCTTCCGCTCGACGCGGTAGAGGTCGCGGGTTAGGAATTGTTGCTCGGCGTGGGAGTAGCCTTCGACGGCGATAACTTCTCTCACTTGGCGCTTTCCGGCGTGGTCGCGTTCGCAGTAGAGAACGTAGTCGATGGCGTCGGCGGTCTCTCCGCGAACGAACGCATGGTTGAGGTTGGGGGCGGCGCTCAAGGCGAGATTGGAGAGCCGGTTCAGAGCGTTCAGGGCGCTCTCGGCGTGGATCGTAGAGAGCGTACCGCCGTGGCCGGTGTTCATGGCTTGCAACAGGTCGTAACCCTCCACGCTGCGAATCTCGCCCATGATGATGCGGTCGGGCCGATGGCGAAGCGCCGCTGCTACAAGCTGGCTGGCGGTGACTGCTGCCTGACCGGGAATCTCCTGCACGGCCTCCCATCGGACGGCGTTCGGATGGTCAATCTGCAACTCGGCGGGCTGCTCAATTAGTAACAATCGTTCGCCCATCGGCACATGGTCCAACAGGGCTTTCATCAGGGTGCTCTTGCCACTGCCCGTGCCTCCGGCAATCATGCCGTTCTTGCGGTCAAGGATCATTCCGACGACAAGATCGCGCACCTCAGCGGGTAGGCTGCCGGATGCTACAAGCTGGTCGGATGTAAACCACTTGTTGAACTTTCGGATGGTAAGCGTGGGGCCAGTGAAGGATGATGGTGGTCCTACGACAGCCACGCGAGAGCCGTCCGGGAGCCGGGTGTTGAGGATCGGATTCTGTAGGGTTAAGTCCTGTCCGAGCTTCCGGGCAACGCGCTCGATGGCGGCGGTAAGCGTCTGGTTGGTAAACGGAGTCCGAATCTCGATGTGCTCGATGACGCCGCCCCGGTCGGCATAGACGCCGGTGGTCCCGTTAATCATCAGGTCGGATATGGACGGGTCGGTAAGCAGGGTCCGAAGTTCTTCAGGGAAGAACGGAGCTATGAGGTCGTAGGCGTTGTTCACGTCATCGTCCCTGCGCTGGCGCTGCTGCCGGTGCGGTCTGTGTGGCCGACGCTTCGACCGACAGCCGGTTCTCGTGAAACTCGGTGATCGTCATGCCAAGAGGATTGATTAGCTCGAACTGTGGGTAGAGTTTCGCCTGGTCGTTCACCTGCCGGGGGTCAAGGTAGTAGGTCACGGATATCTGCCAGTGCTCGGTTCGCGGGAATCTCGTATGAGCGATGGTGTAGATTTTGTCCAGATTGATGAGCGCCGTTCCTCTGGCGATTTTGGCCTCCTGAATGGTCTCGACCGACATAGACGTGATGGTGACGTTCTGGACCTCCACGTCGTTCTGCTCGATCTGATTGGTTCCTACCTGCGAGACAAGATGGTTGGCGCTGTCCTCGTTCATGTACTCAGAGGCAAGCGCCTGAGACAGAAAATAGTAGTTCAGGGGATACTTCTTGCTGATGGTGGATGGGCTTATGGCGTAGCGGTAGTTCGCCCATTCGGTGAGGTACGTGCGCACCTCGCCCTCGCGGGGGCTGTAGTCAAGGTCGGTGTAGGCGATGGCCTGAGCGCGTCCCATCTCATCGATGCGGACGTAGCGGTTGGCTATGGGACGGCGGGCCAGCATGACGATCCCGGCACAGGCGGCAAGCAAGAGGACGGTCAAGATGACGATGATGCGCCACGCCTGTTTACGCTCGGCGTAGTGCGAAGCGTAGACCTCATTACCGATGGTGTCGGTCAACTCGGCCAGTTCGCCAATGGATTTGCTTGAGGTTGTTGTAGGGGTGCGAGAGGTCATGGTGATTCCTTTCAGGGCGAAGAACGAAAAAGTAGATGAGAGAAGAGAACAGGGCAAACACCAGAAACGTGAGCATGGTGTACTTCACGATCTGGGCCGCTATGTTTGTCGCTGAAGGGCGTGGCTCGGTGGCGCGGCGGCGGCGGCGCAACCGAGGGGTGCAAAGGTAGGCTAGGAGGGGCGTTCGGATTCCGTATGGATCACGCATGATATTTCCTTTCTGTGTCCGCTAGATCGCGCCTGCAACCTTGGCTCCCACGGCCACGGCTCCCGCCGTCAGACCTGCGGAGCCTCCGAAGATGGCCTGTGTTAGCTGCGGCACAAACAGAATGTTGAGAATGAAGGCGAGAAAGACGCACAGGAACGGCACAAGATTGGCAAGCCACATCTCCATCGAATAGTCGCCGTGAAAGGTTCTGGTGACGAACGTATTCAGAAAGCCGCTCCACACAAAAATGAACGCTCCGGCTACGGCGCGGATCATGGCGAAACCTATCAGGCAATCAATGAAGTGGTAGAACTTGCCTTTGAGATTCTTTGTCATCAGCAGCGGAATGAAGAGCGGCCCGAAGAGCGCGGATACGGCGTACAGGATGAATGAACTGCAATTCAACAGAAACAGCACGGCGGTACAGATGCCAAGAACAAGCTCGATCAAGCTATGGATGAGGGCTTCCAGAACAGACAGAGCCGAAGGCTGCGGATTATTGTCGATGAGCGTATTGAAGGTGTCCGTGAGCGTTTTGAGCGAGTTCTGGTCCAGCGCGGCCACGATGCTCTGCGAGATGGAAGGAAACACCTTATTGAAGCCCATTGACGTGCCGGGAAGCGGCGTAGACCAATAGGTCTCAAGGGTCAGACAGATTAGCAGCATCACGAGGAAGTGCATCAGGTCTCCAATCGTGACCGGATGGTGATGCAATCCAATGGTCATGCTCTGCGTGTTCCACCGGACGACCATGCCGATGAGAACGAACATGGCAATGAAGGAAAGCTCGACCATGCCCAGATGTGTCAGCACGCCGCCGTTCTGCGTGGTGAGATTGGTGATGTTGTTCACCATCTCGTAGAGCAAATCTGAAGAACTTGTCGGGGCTGCGAATGCGAGTAGAGGAATCATCTTTTCCGGTCCTCCCGTCAACGGGAATCGTATTCTGTTAGACCCTGAATGATTCACTTAGATTCTATTAGAATCAACTGAATCTTAAGTGAACCATTCCGGGGTTGCGCCTATGGCAGAGCGGTCGTCCAGGTATCGGTGGATGCCTGATAGTTGTTGTTCGCCGTCTGGTGTTGCTGTTGTATCAGTGCCGCCATGCGTAGAGCATGGGCGGCGGCGTTGCGCTGTTGCATGTTCTGGACGGCCATCGCAGAGGCCAGACACGTTTGAATGGAACCTTGAGCCTGCATCTCGGTAAGCGTCTGCGCCTGCGCCGCGTTCATCAGGTTCAACTGCTGGACCTCGCTGTTCGTGCCGTCGCCGGTGTCGTACTGCTGGTCGCTCAAGCTCTGGTTAGCGGTGGTGTTCTGAGTGCGGTAGTCGCGGTACTGCCCCACGGCGATCAGACAGTCCGGCGAAATTGAGTCAGAGGTCTCAATGAACGCAAGCTGCGAACGCGCCGGATCGTCAGACGGCAAGCTCTGGATGTAGGCCAGAGTTGCCGCGTTCTGCGTCGGAGACTCCACGGTGGCGTTCTGCCACGCAGAGGCCGCCGCCGTAGGCGAGTTGGTGTTGAGCGCCGTGCTCATGTTCGCCGTCTCGCCATAGGTGTTATGCACGGTAGAGACGTGGATTTGTGAGAGCAACGTCCTCCACTGGTTCTTAATGGAGAAGTGGCGAAGGTTGTTCTGAATCGTCTGTAGCTGACTGAGCGCAGTCTGAAGCTGGTTATAGGCGGTAGTCGTCTGGGTGATAAGCTCGCCGTAGCTGGTGGGGTCAAAAACCACGTCGCCAAGCCCGAACAGAGCGAAGGCGGGTGTTGCGAAGGCGGCAAAGGCAAGCAACACAAGCCAACGGCGGCGCATGGCTGGTCTTGTTGGCCTCGTTGGTTTGGCAGATTTAGTAGTCGGCTTTTTCATAGGGAACTCCTACAGGGTTGGGTCTACGCGGTGGTCGGCGTAGGACGGGATAAGAAGGTCCGTGCCGATGTAGACACGGGCGCGGGAACCTTCCTTGAGCGTGATGGTGGGCAGTCGATTGAGAAAGTGATTAAGAATCTGCTCGGACTCCTGCGACGTTTGCGCAGTGACGCCGTTGCGAACGTTGTTGGATGTATCGAGCATGTTGCCGGTGTTGCCGATCTGCGCCAGACCGCCAAGTCCGCCAACGGCGGCGGCGGCGGCGAAGGCTTCCAGATAGTGCCGATTCACCTTCGTGGCAAGTCCGGTTGTGCCGATGGTGTCCAGACCGATGTACTTGTTGAACTCAAGCGAAAAGCCATCAGGACAGACGGCGCGGTGGAAGGTCACAAACAGCTTGTCCTGATTCTGGCCGGTGACGCTCTGGACGGTTCCAATCAGGCGCGTTCCCTGCGGCAAGAGAAGCTGCTGGTGGTTGTGGGAGTAGTAGTCGGTTGTCAGCATGACGATGATCGGGCCATTGAAGCCGCCCTCAATATGGTTGGTAACGACGCCCTCAAAGACGGTTCCCTCGAAGACTCGGTAGAGCTTGCCGTCGTAGGTATCGAACTCGAACTTCTGCATCGGGTTCGCGCTGGCCTGTTCCTTCTCAGGCTGCTCGGAAGGTTTTGCGGCTGGCGGCTGATTCGACTGGTTCAGTTGATTCAGGGCGGTAACGAGCTGCGCGGTGGAATTGTTGGCGTTGTTGCCGCCCTCGGACTTCGCAGCGGCAGCGGCGTCGTTGTGTGCGAAGTCAACGGCAATGGTGCTGCTGGCGAGAGCGTCCCGGTGTTGTTTCTCTCGCGCAAGCGCGGCCTGCTGCGCCTCAGCGTGGGCCTGAGACGTATTGGAGGTCCGGTGCGGTGCATTGGGATTGCCGTCGCCGTAGATTTCCCGGCGCTGGGCGGCGGTCATGGGCGCGGCGGCGTCCGACTCAGGTCCGGGCGTCTGCTCATCCTGCTGCGCTTGAATCTGCTGCTGGATCATCTGCAAGTCGATCTGCTGCTGTTTCTTCTGCGCATCCTGAATAGCCTGCATCTGCTGCTGCGCTGTGAAGTTCTGAACTGTCTGCGGGTTCGACACAGACGGCGCGACCACCAGGCCGGATGACGTAGCCTTCGGTCCCTGCTGCTTTTTGCCAAGTCCTATCAGATTCACAAGGCCGATGATGGCAATCAGGGCAATCAGAATGAAGATGATCTTGCCCTTCTTCAGCGGCGGCTCTGGCTGCGGCTGCTCGGTGGCTGAGTTGTCCTGTACTACGGGAACTTTGGTTTCGTCTGCCATCGGCGTTACCTCGCTCCCTGACGGTAGAACTCCACCTTCTTTTTGCCGATGGCGAGATAGCCTCGATCAAGCAACTTCGGAACGGTATAGAGGCCGCTTGCAAAGTCAAAGTTGATAAGGCTGGCTTTGCCGTCCTTCACCTCGTAGAGCGCGGGCGTCTCCTGAAACTGGCCGCGCAGATAGGTGAACTTGTCGTCATGCCATATCTGCTGCAAGCCAAGCTGAGTACCCTTTTTCGCGTCCCATGAATAATCGAATTTGAGAGAAGACGGATACTCGGCGCGGTACTGCTCATTCTTGGATTGCTCGGTCTTGCGCGTAGCCTCGGCATCAGCTTGAGCCTTCTCCGCTTCCTTCTTCACGCGGTCAAGCTCGGCGGCGGGAACGAATACAGGCACAGACGCGAGCTTGTCCTTCGCGGTCTGGTCGCCGGGTTCAAGGATCACCTTGGAATCGAAGTGCGCGTCAGATTCCTCGGAGATTTCCCGAAGCTGTAAGGTATACTCGTTTCCGTGATCGGAGACGATATGCACGTCTGTAGAGACATTGGCTGATTTGGGTTTGACGCTGATAAAGCGTGAGGCAACATGCCCCCCGTCAATGATCCAGTTGACGATATCGCCTCCGAACACAGTAGCAACCTTCTCCTGCTCGGGTAGCATAATCAGGGTTGATTGCAGAAGCGCGGCGCGGATGACGGGCGGAGCGGCATCCTGTATTACAATCGTGCGCGGCGGCGATGGTAGGAAGTTGTGGGCCTCGGCCATTGCAGGAATGGCCGCAAGAAACGTGATAACTGCAAACAGCTTTTTCATGGGTGGTAGGGTTCCTTTCGTCAAGCGGTTTCGCCTTCTGCGAAGCGTTCAATTCCTTCACGGAGTCCGTACTTCTCAATCAACTTGGAACGGCGCACACGGTCCTTCGGCTTGGTGCTGAAGGTCGCATAGCTGCGCGAGTCCAGATTCAGAGTGACAACTTTGGTGAGGCCGTCCCGACGCATGTAAAGCGCCTCGCGGCCCTGTAGACTCTCGAAGAGAGCAATCTGCTGTTCGCTCATCTTGAAAAGCTCGGCGTACCTCTTGCGATTGAAGGTTTCGTCTCTCAGGAAGAGAAACGACGTGCAAGAGTTCACGATGCTGTCGGCGTTCTCGCCCAGGTCGTCAGCCGATTGTCCAATCAGGGTGACGCCGCCAAGGTTCTTGCGCACGGTCTTAATCGACGCGAGAGCGGCTTCAAGCAACTGTTTGTTCTTCATCGAAGAGAACAACTCCTCGATAAGAATGTGCTTGGGAACGCCAAGATTACGCGGGTCAAAGAGCACATCGTTAATCCGCCGAAGCAACCAGACCATCAACGGCTCGATAAGGTCTGGGTAATCTTTGTTGGCCCGCTGGAAGTCGAAACACTGGATGCGCGAGAGCGAGAGCGAATCTTCGACGTTATCGAAGATGGCGGCATAGACGCCGCCCTTCGTCCACTTGCTCATATAGCGGTCAAGGTGACGGGGAAGACAGAGATTGGAGAGAGTACGATTCTCCGGCGCAAGGTTGTACATGCCCTGCACGGTCTGGAATACAACGTCCTCGTCCTCCGGCGATAACTCTGCGCCGCCATTCGTGAGCAACAAACGGATAAACGAGTACAGGAACTTCAGGTTCGGCTCGGTAGGCTCAAGCGCAAAAGGATTGCAGCGCGGGCCGTCCGTGCCGATGCGGTCAACCTTGCCGCCGTACAACTCGACAAGCGATTCGTAGGAGGCTCCTATATCGAAGATGTACGAAAAGCCGCCATACTTCTGCTCCAAGGCAAGCATCTGGTTCCCGTGAACGGACTTGCCGGTTCCGGTTGGGCCGATGATGAGCTGGACCCTCACGCCGTTCACGTAGGCGTCCTGAAAGAACGGAGTCTTCGAGCGCGTCTCGAAGATGTTGAGGTATTCGCTATCGAGGTCTTCCGAGTGCGGGTGTCCAAGGTCGGGAGCAAATATCGACGCCAGACGCGCATTATGATCTTCGCCTAACCACAGAGGGAAGACATTGAACTGCTGGTTGCCGGGGAACATGGCATAAAAAGCAGAGAGGTTGCCGAAGGTCTCTTCCATCACCCTCGCACGGGCGTCCACAAACAGCTTGTGAACCTCCGGGGCAACCTCTCTGAGCTTGCGGGGGGAATCGGCAACGAGGAGAAACCGCAAGCTGAACTCGCCCTGGCTCTTTTTATCGAGTGAGCGCATGGCTTCACTCAGGTCTTCAATCTTGGTGTCGGCGGCGCGTCCTCCGGCGCTCTTGTCGGTCTGCGCCGTATCGCTGCCGCTCATGGCGCGGCTCATCAGGCCGGTTTTGAAAAACTCGATGAACTTCTCCTGCGAAGTGATTTCCTTGCGCACAGCGTCATCGGACTTCGGATGCCACGTCGTACAGAGAACGGCATCACACTCTACGGTATGCAACGCAGAGAACAAACAAGGCCGTGAAGCATCGGGCGGGGCCGTCAGAGAGAACAACTGCGCGAATCGCTTGCCCACTTGAATGCAATCGTTCTTCCACGCAATCGCGCTCCCGACGATCTGACGGTCAAGGCCGGTATCGCCAGCCAGATGAGCGTCCTCGCTCCAATCGGTCAGATTGAAGAGATAAGAGAAGAATCGAAATGTCTGCTCGTTGTCTAGCCGTTTGATACCTACAGACCCGTCAAGCTGAGTCTCTAAGATGGTAGCGGTCTTCTGTAGCTGCATGAGCAGGCGTTGCGTCTGCTCGGCATTCTCTTTGGGCTTTTGCAGCTTGATTCCGGCAAGTTTCTCTGCCTGAACGATAAGACACCAATGCAGGTCAATACGCCGGAAGTTGGCATTCTTGTTGAGATGGTCAAGACGGTGCTGCGCGAAGAACTCGGTCTGCTCGTAGGGATACTTAGGCTGTCTGGGGAGGGCGTAACCGGGTCGTATGCGTGTGTACTGATACAGAGTAGAGCCATGCGGCAAGCCGCGCAAAGCGCCTTCGACCGACAGCAGGCGCGAATCCAGTTCTTGATCCGTCAACGCCTCCTCATCAACTCCTCTGAGAGCGAAGAGACAGCCGTAGCCTCCGGCCTTCAGAGCGAAGATTCCCGGCGCAACAAAGCGAGAGATGGGAACGATGCTCGATGCGGCTCCGGCCTTGGCGAACCACGGTGTATTTGCAATCTGTGTTTTATTTGCGCGGGTCATAGTAGGATTTCTGTTTGAAGCTGTGGCCCCAGAGCGTAAACATCTTCGGATGTTTGCGAACAATGAACCATGCTGCGATTGCCATTGTGGGGAAGCTGAGAATGGCAATAAGCCGGAATCCCGCGAGAAACGCCATGATCGAAATAAACGTGATACCGAACCACACAGGCAGTTCCAAGCCGAGCTTGGTTCTGCTGCGGTTCAGTGCTTGATTAATCGGTAATGGCGTTCCTCGCTTCGTCACTCGGTCAGTCTCCCTTGTTCTGACTTACGGGCTTACTGCACCTGCTGCCCGGTGAGTGAACCTATCCATCCGGCTCCCCATCCCAGAAGCGCCGCGCCAAAGATGACTCCAACTAAGCCGATGATGGCCTGCTGGATTTGTCCGCCCATGAAGCGAACCGCAGCGAAGATGAGACCTACCAGACAGATGACAGCGCCTACGGCCATCGCTGTCGTTTTGATTGTGGACATGAGAGTGGTGACGCCGCTCATATCGAGTTGCCCGCCCTGCTGGGCGTGGGCTAGGAGGGCGCAACAAAACATCGGCATGACGGGAAACATGAAACGTCCGGTTCGCCGCAGGAATTTTACGAAAGCCATAATCGACTCCTTCACGCAGGAAGAGAATGATCCGCACACGCGAACGCGGCGGTATGTCCGGTCAAATTGTCTGGGTATTGATTGAATCGAACGCTCGGACGGCGTGAAGCGTACATTGGGGGAACTGCGAACAAGCCGAATCGGATACGCTTATGGCGAGTAGATTACAACCTTGCCATTGCAGTGTCTATCTGTATACGAGCTGAGAGTAGTTAGGCGTAATCTATGTTTTCTTGTCCGGCGCATTTTCAAGGAAGGTTGTTTGAGGATGTTTCTCACAAATTCACAGTTTCGGGAAAGCTACTATCGGTGAGATATCGGTAGATATAGGTTTAATACCTGCTTGCGATGGAAAGTGATCGTGGAAAGCGATGGAAACTGATCGTGACTTGCGATGGAAAGTGATCGTAAAACCCGATGGAAAGTGGTCGTGGAAAACTTAAATTCGATCCACAGCAGAGGAAAACCGCTCTATTCCATAGTTAACGGTTGATACCGCTCGACACCGCTTGATTACGGTAGGCGATGGAAAGTGATCGTGGAAAACTTTTTATGGTTCAGGACGGTAACTGAATCAGTACCTTTGGCGGAACTGGAGACGGGCTGTTATAGAGCGTCAGACCCTTGGGGGAACCTGAACGCCATGCCTTCGATCCTGATACGGCAACTAACCGTGCCTTGGGAGCTTCTTCGTCCTCGATTCGGGCGTCTTTGTACAGTGCCAGGACTTGATGAAGCGCGGTACGGAAGTCCGCGCGAAAGTTTCTTAACGCAGTCTTGCCAACGTAGGTGGCTCCGAACTGCGAATGAAGCGCCGCCCACGAAACGAATCGTGGCCGCTCAACAGGAACACGATGCAATCGTTGTGCAAGCCACGCATAGATATCGAGAGCCATCGCGTTATGAGACAAGGCGGCGATATGACTCTCGTTCAAGGGAACCGCATGGTTCATCAGGCTCTGGAAGTATTCTTGCGACAGTTCGACAACGGAAGGCCACTGAGTACGCTCATTGGGATTGTCGGAAGCCCACAGGCTGTACCCGGAGATAATCTTCACGTCCCTGGTCGTGACTCTGGAAGAGCCGCCTGCAAGCATGGCAATCCTAGAGAACGATATTTCGGCTCGTGCCAAACGTAGAAGCTGTTCTTTTACAAGTTTGAGATTGCGGCCATGCGGGGCGAGTCCTAGAACGTGCTGCACAAACGAGGTCAGACTGGCTTCGACTTCGATCTTGCTGGACTGAGCTAGAATCGCCCGCTGGTTGATATACATCAAAACCAGTCGGCTCTTGGCTCCGTAGGGA
>Ga0123357_10010309_pt1 | contig 11875 bp, 6 predicted proteins | sample TergutEmb28metaG_FD_89873 | JGI IMG/M metagenome (GOLD analysis project Ga0123357, IMG submission 89873) | Embiratermes neotenicus P4 segment gut microbial communities from Petit-Saut dam, French Guiana - Emb289 P4 | ecosystem: Host-associated > Arthropoda: Insects > Digestive system > Gut ...
ACAAACACACACAGAGAGAGAGAGAGAGAGAGAGAGAGAGAGAGAGAGAGAGAGAGAGAGAGGAGGAGGTCAACTGAAAACCGAAACCAGACAAAAGGCAAGCTTAAACCTTCTGTGTCATATGACGTGTAACCTACCACATGTTTCAACAGGTGCAGGTAATGACCTCAAACGCAAAGAGATGCTTGACATCTTGTGAACAGATTATTAAATACTGTTCATGGTTCTTAACTGTCAATACTGCGTGGCAGGTTTAGTGACAGCTGTATGATTCGCACACTGCCAGTCTTACCGTCATGGATGCAGTTACATTACATAATATGAGTTCAAGCTAATCAGGTGTATGTAACAGATGTGTGAAGCACATAGTAACGCATATATTTTTGTTCATGAGTATGCAGTACAGTTTTAAACATGATTTTCAATGTGGAAACTTAATAAGGAAGAACCCCTACGTGTAGGAAATTAAAAAGATATCAGTTCCTTCGAAATCACGAATGCTGGCGGAAGTCATTCTCTACACCTACTCTAACATGCGTACATTATGTTTTACATACACACATACACACACACACACACACACACACATATGTACATGCATGCATATGTGGAAATGTATTGTGTATATATGTATGCACATACAGACACACTGGCCTATATGGAAGACAGAAACCTAACGGTTCATGATTTATCCAGAATTCACGGGAGGAGCGTCCGACTCTTCCACCCATTAGCAGAAAAGAAACTTGAAATATACGTTGCAGATTAATATCAGTTTTGAATGTGTATGCGTGTTTGTTTAATCTCAATAACATACCGCTGTACTTTCAATAAACCACGACCAAAATGAAATTATCGCCCTGAAAGTAGCGCTGAAGTTAGAATAAATTAAAGTCGAAGCAATCTCGCACTTTGTAATCTCGTACCTCTATGCCATTCTCCGGAACAAAGCGTCATTCCCATGTCATTATACTAGTGGAGATACTTCATTACACGTGGTTCAGCATTTATGTATGAAATAATCATATCCGCTAAAAGGAAGCATTGCGCTGGTGAATGATCTCTCTTACATTCTGAATTCATTTGCTTTTAATTATTGCTGCATACATATAAATGTCTTCGCAATACTGAAGTTTGAAAAACAATATCTTCCGACAGGGTTCTTGCCTCTCTTCCAACACAAAAGTCAATGTAACAACAGAACATAAACCTCGGGGTGTGAAGAAACTGTAATTTTGTGGTGGGCTGTATGTATTTGACAGAAAAGATGTGCGCCTCTTAGCTGACCAAGAACTCAAAATTTGATCAACCGGAATGAAAAATAAATGGGATGATAAGTTAATTGTTTGATCTGGAAAACTCAGTTCCATATTCATGATGCAGAGATGACCGGTAAAATAACTTAAGACTACTGTCAAATTGGTGATAAAGAATACAGAAAACTCTTCAAGCTCTAACAAAACATCAGTGCCTCCCTACTCACCCGATGGGCCGTGTGCCCTGTTGCCTTCCTCTGTCGTCGGGTCTGTGTTGTCTGCATGTGGCATTGTTAAATCAGGCAGGTGCCATGGCTGCTGCTGCTGCCGCCTTCCCCCTATGTCCGACAAAGTTTCCTCCCCCTCCACCCCCACCACCACTCCCGTGACCATGCCACCAGAAGCCAAAGATTGCTTCGCCACAGATGGTGCCCCTGTTGAGGCCCCCAACATCTGCTGCTGAAGAAGCGGTGCACTGGACATCAAGTCCCACTGCCGAAGTTTCTCTCTGTCAATTTCAAATGATGGTGGCGGCTGAGGAGGAGGCTGAGGAGGAAGGCTGGAAACCCCTAAAAAATTCTGCTGCTGTTGGGATTGGTTTTGCTGTTGTGAGGATGTAGAGTTATTGTGATACTTCCTGAAAGTCTCTTGATCCTCATCCCAGATATATCCCTCCAGGTATGTTTGGCCACGCCTGGTTCTCTCGAGACTCTCAGAGTACCGAGACAAACGCTCGTAGTGCACGCCGTCATCCCGCTCAGCTTCGAGTGTCACATCGTCCAATACACGACCCTGACTCTGCTGTGGGCGTCTCCGGGTTCGGCGCCGACCCTCCCTGTAGTCCTCTTCATATTCCCTCTGCCTCGAGGCGTCTAACCTGCGAAGGCTACTTCGCACAAAGCTGTCATTCACATAGGTCACCTCCCGACTTATCTTCTGCCGCACGCACCCGCCACCTGACAGTAGTTCTGTGCTTCGCCCACTCTGTTCAATCGTAGAAGCAGTTGTAGTGGCACTAGAAGTGCTGAGTCTGCTGCTGCTCCGTACTGCACGAGCACCATCCAGGTTGTCGAGGGACCGGGTATGCCTCAAACTAACTCTTCTCAGACTTTCCCTCCAGAGCGCATCTTCCTCCCACAGGTCATCACCTTCACACTGGCCCAAAACAACCTCTTGCTGTATAGATGGAGAAGGCCTGTTTCTCACGCCCTCTTGATGCACGTGATTGTATTGTGTAGGTGCACACGCGGCCATTGCAGTCCTACTGTGATGTGTGTGTGTAATGTTGCTGGCCACACCGTGAGGGACATTAGTGAGGGACACGGTCAATCCAGAGGATTGGAACATACTATTGATCCGTGCAATCCTTGAAGTAGACTGAGGTTCGCTGTAAGCCTGAAGAACATTCGTGTCATCGATGAGGCCTTCCAAGGACCTGCTCCTTCTCTGTGGCTGACGGGAATAATTCCTGCCCGATTTGTCACACACGGGAGGCAATGACTTGTCACGCAGTCCATGTGGGTACAAATTGACTGCGTTTCTCATCTCATGATAATCCAGTACCTGGGAACGAGACATGTGCTCATGTGAGTCGCAACTGTCTCGCACAGAGATGGCTTTTCGGCGTTGGATGGTGTCAGCTTCATATAAGTTTCTCTCATCCACCTGTCCTCGTTTGTTTGCTGAGCCAAGAAAACGAACTGTTGTCGATCTCAGTTCTTCTGCCAGAAGACGACTCTCGTCTTTGTTAGACAGAACATTTTGTGGAGGAATCGACAAAGCAATGAAAGCCGGAGACTTGTGTAAAGCATTCACTTTGCGTCCAATGTCATTTCTTTTCACAAAGGAGGTCTCTGTTACATTTTCACGCTGGTTGTTTAGAGGTTGTAAACGAGATGCTGAAGAAGTTAATACACGATTTACCGTCGCTCCATGATTGGACACAAAGCTTTGATATCCACACAAGCTGTTGACATTTCTTTCAGAAGTGCAGCTAGCAAACACATCTTCGTCTCCTTTCAAAAGATCTGAGTAGTAGTATGGGGCATGCTGCGCATCCAGCCCGCGCACATCAACAGCAGAACCGGCACTATCACTGTGTTTCATGGCCCCATCAAAAGGGCCTTTGATCTCCGATGATTCAATTTCATGATTATCAGCATGCTGTAGAGGAGGCGGCGGCAGGATCATCTGCAAATTCTCGTATTGTATCTCCTCACTTCTCGGCGGCGATCGTTCACAATGGCGTGAATACAGACCAACGCTGTCCCCTTCTGCGAAGTAACTTACATCTGGAGGTCGAACGGACTCCTTAACATCTGGTCCTCTTTCTGGAAAACAGCGATTATGATTACTTGTAACAACAGTTATGTCAGGAGTTTCGAATTTCTTGGCACTTCCAAGGGAGGGTTCGATTTTTTGCTGTGTGTATTCAAATGTTCCATTCATTCCGTGCATTTCCTTTCCACAGGATCCGCAACAATCGTGGTCCACATCCTTCAAACATGTATCTATCTCAAAGGAGTCTTTTCCTTGTAGATCTTCAAGATACTGATCGAGATCAATGCTCACACTGTTATCCAAATCCACAGCAAGACCGTTTCTGCTTCCCACAGATTCCACATCACTCCCGCCTGTGGGGAGTTCAACGTAGGGAGTCAGAAGGTAGCCCGATACACCCACCACTCCAAGAATGTCATCGGAAACGGGGCGCCTCTTAAGCAACCGCTCTACATTTTTTGAGTCTTTTTCATTTCTAAGGTCTACTGATTCGCTACCGGAACTATTAATTTCCCCTGTACCGTATACGGGTGATGGAAGATGGGGTGTGCGCAAACAACCTACGTGACGGTCTGAAGTCTTAAACTTTGTATGTCCGGGCGCTTTTTCCCAAACACTTGATTCATTCTTTTCGTTGGATTCAGTCTCGCTACCAACTCTTGATGGCATCTGAGATTGTTTATTTATGTCGAGAGACGTTTCTGTGAGTTCCAGAGAGTTGTCAAAGTCGTCCAAGGGAGGCGGGCTTGTTGGAATAGGAGGCGGCGACACAAGATCGCTGTCTGATGAATCGTGTTGGTCCACTGCCGTAGTACACACGCCACCCAGAACTATAACTGCTCTGTCGCTCATGCTACTGGCTCCGAGGTAATATGATGCAGGGCGAAATGTGTCCGACAAGCTAAATCGAGGATGGCGTGGAGCGTCAAGGGAATCTAAGTCTTTGGAAGCTTCGTCATCGGCGTCAGAACTATCACGGTCAGATTTAGAAAGGATTTTCCGTTGCTGCTTCTGCTGGCCTGAAGCTGAATTCAAGATATCAGGAAGACTAGTCCGTGGAGGTGCTGTTGGCAGGGGTTCAACACAATCCTCCTCTCCTGATTTAGACTTCTCAAAAATATTGTGCGAAGTAGTGCTGCTAAAAGTCTCTATCTTCTCGCACCCTTCATCTTGTAGAGTGTCTGGAATGTCTGGTTTGTCCCCGGGTTTTAATGCCTCCATCAAAGAACTCACTTCCATGTAAACAGGTTCATACGGTGTTGAAGCTTTATATAAGAATCCGTAATGAGTGGTGACACCGCTGTTGTCTTTGCCGGTAGAACCTATTTCACAATAACGCGGACTCTCGGGCGTAGCGTAAGTTGGCGCTGAATCGCTAAAGTTGATTCTCTTGGGATCAAACTTCGACAAGAATGAGTGGCTAGGCTCGGAAGCTAGTAATGAGCGAATGAGTCCATCATCTGCCATCTCAACATACGAACTTTCTTCGCAACCTCTGTCCCCAAATATGTTCTCCATTATTACCGTATGTGATGCCGAGGGGCTTCGAGTATTGCAAAACGCGTCAGGTGGTGCCAATACCGCTTTTTTTGAAGGCGTCATTGGCATGTAATGTTCTTCCACGCTCGCCATGTTATTACAATTTCCTTCCGACTGTTTACATTTGGTTGTCTCTCCAGGGTGCTCTTCTGCTTTACACTGCTGAGAACTGGCAGGCATACTGCAGACTGACTCAGAATCTTCATGGGTTTCAACAGATTCTGCCATGCTCAGACGAAGATAGCCTGGGGTTACTATAACTTCCAGGTCGTCGCTGGCTACAGGATCAGTGGCAGCGAAGTTTGACTTCGAGGTTTTCCTTTCCCGATGCCTACGATCCCCATACAAAACATCTATATTCCTTCCGATATCTCGACCGGAAGTGAAGAACCTTTCTCTTAGTCCAAGAGCTGCAGCGACTTCTTCATCCTTGTCTTCCTCGTCTTCATCCCTATAGACAGCAGCAGGTCTGGCCTCGTCTGGTTGACATTCTAGAGCTACTTCTCCTGACTGTTTCATGCCTTCAGAGTGGCCTTCAATATCACTCGATGTGTCGTACAGTAACGTTTCCGTGTCGCTGAAGACACATCTCTTTCCCGGGCCGCCCTCAGAGCTTCGCTCTTCCTCAGCTGCTTGGCGTTCTTTCACCATCTGTGATTTTCTTTCAAAATCTGCCAGCAGGTCTCGTACAGACTTCGTGTTGTTCTCGGATTCACTTGTGTTTTTCGGTACTGTATGATGTGTTTCAGTGGAATTTCGGTTGCAGGAAGGCAAGGCATCACCGAAAACAAAATTACTTATATCAGTATTCCTGTGTCCTTGTAATTCGTGAGCCGGGGGATGTTGATAGTCTATGTTTCTGAGGCTTGACACATGAGCCTCATTTGGGTGGTACATTGGACGAGACAACTTGAGGGGTTCTTGCATCTGTAAGGATTCCCTCGCTAATAATAACTCGTCACCTTCCTGTCCAGTTTCAAATGCTTTAACGCGACTCTGAACAATGTTTTTAGGTGGTGATTCAATAGTGTGTATAAAGTCCTCTCGCTCCTCCCCTTTCAGTTTGTTCCCACCAGGGCAATGAAATGACTTCGTCGATTGTGATGTGCTGAGTTTCAGATGCCAATCTTCCTTATTTTTGGCTGGGTCCCTAACCTTTGAGGAATCCCAGTGTACTTCATGAACAGGGTACACTAGCTCTGAACTCTTCCTTGGATTTACATTTAAGTTTTGGACTTCCAATAATTCTGTGAATCCAGGGACAACCCTGTTAGCTTGTAAAGTGTCATAACCAGAATCAGAGTGTTTTTCATTCGAACATCTGTCGTCCTGCAGGCTAGTACTGTCACCTGAAGACCTGAGATTACTGCTGCTGTATCTTCCATATGTGTCACTACATTTCACAGTTTTCTGTAATAACTGTCTGTCCATGTGGAAAGTCTTCCCTTGCTGTGGTGATAACTCTGCATGTTTCTTTTCATTAATTTTGCCATTAGCCATGTCAGCCATCCTGTTTTCTGGAATTCTCAGCTGCTCCACCAAGTAAGCTCCCTTATGGCTCTTTGATCTTAGTGGAGGGGAACATCCTCCACAATTGCCTTCCCCATATTCTGCATCTGGAGGTATTTCCTGTTTGTTGTTAGGTGATGATCCTGTACTGATTCTAGACTCAGATGTGTCTGTTTTGCTATCGCCTGATATAAGGTGGTGAAGGTTTGATTTTGCACTCAATGGGACAGTTACATTCTCAAAGTTACTAGGGTACTGCATGTCTGTACAGGTGAGCGGAGGAACGGAAGAGTGGTGGTGGTGGTGTTGGTGGCGGCGACTTGGCTTGCCCTCCACGCTACCATGGCGTGACCTTCCTGCCTGTGAGGGACGTCGAACACGCTTTCTTGCCTTGCGTACATCACTCGGCTCTGAACCAATCCCAGAAGAGAATAGAAAAGCTTCACTATCCTCTTATGAACAATAAGAATAAAAGATCTTGCGATTTTGGTACATACTGTCACTACTAGGAAAGAAACTTAGAATATGTATCCTTTATTGTATAGAAGTTAGCTACGACAATTACATTCACCAAATGTTTGCAAAGGGAATTTGAATCACAAAGAAGGAAAGCGTTTAGCCTAGGTTAGTAAAATTAAGATTTCCTTCAGTCATGCAGTTACGAAAGTTTAGGTTCAGAGCAAAATTAATGACAACGGTTCTAATTTTATCGCAACAAAAGAAATCCATTTCCCATGCCACTGTTAAAAAACCAGAGTAGGGAGGGAAAATCGAGTGTTAGTTTTAAACAAAAATTCAAGCAGGCAGGAAGGTTGCCGCAGACTTTACTTCAGTCTTGATTTTACTTATGCGAAGCCTTTTCACTCTGGACAGATTTACATAACGTCCCTCATTTGAGGGGGTTAAAAGCAAGCAATTTTTACTGTATTCACCAAACAATGCCACATGCAGATGGACTGAGCTGAGAAAAAATTAATGAACAAAGACTGAAAAGCCACACACCTGGGAAGAAATGTTATGAAATGCATACCATACGTGACTTACTTCTATTTAAATGACACTTCCTGTTAATCACATGCCTGCAGCTGGATTGAAACAAATAAGATTTAAATGGCAGTGTATTTTCTTCACTGAAGGTCAGTGTGGTTTCCAACCAGTGAAGCACATTTTTATACATTCTGAGAAAAGTATAAGGCACGCTGGAAGTTTCTCAGCATAGCAGACACTTGAACTAACAGGAATGCCACAACCAAAGCTCACTGAATACAATATTGACTAGTGGGTGTGTTTCTACAGGCAATGCCATCAGTGTGGAGCTGGGAAGACAAGATTATTCAGTTTGGACCACAACAAAGTAAAAACTAAACATACCAAATTGTTTGTGTGACAACCCTGAGTATTAATATCCTACGTCTTTCAGAAGGTAGTAACTGCCTCCATGAAATAAGAGTGTTCCTCAGGTATTTAGAAGTTGTCCAGCTTTAAAACAGCCAGCCACTTGCGCCTATCTTGGGTTACATGCATCCATTTCATGCCATTTCAAGCTGTTTCATTTTAGTATCAACTTCTCATCCATACTGCAATATTCCAAGTGGTCTCCTTCCTTCACGTTTATCTAACAAAACCCTGTATGAATGTCTCTTCTTCCTTGTATGTGCCACATGCATGCCTTGATTTGATAACCCTAATAATATATAAAAAAATAAATAGCTCCTCACTATGTAATTTTCTCCAGCCTCCTGTCACAACCTCCCAATTAGGTTTAAATATCATCCTCAGAAGCCTATACTCCAACACCCTCAGCCTGTTTTCTCCCATAACATGAAAGACCAACTTTCACACCCAAATAAAACAAACAGATACAGTGTGAGTTCTGTATGTTTTAATCCTTACGCTTTTAAATAGCAAATATTAAAAAAAATAAATACTGTAAATTACACATTCCATGTTCATACAAACTTCACAAACCTGCCACACCTAACCCATGAATTGCCCAAGGGTCCATGCGCCCCAGGTTAATGGCAGTACTCATTAATTATCACAAATATGAACTCTGGAAGGTGTTCCTAAAAGAACTCACAAAGCCTACCCCCCCTTATGCACAGACTTTATGAGAATGATAATTGTTATTTTATCATACTTTAAAAAGAACATACTACTTAATGAAGTACACATTACATTTATGCCATATGTCATACATAACTTCTATGATATGCATTTCTGCTGCATGTCATTCTACTGATTTACAAACCATATACCACTTCTATAGGTACAAATCTTATGATATGCATAGAGTCAAAATTTTACATGCCCAAATCCAACGTGATGTGATAGGCCATCCAAGTTCTCATCATCAAAAGCAGACAAAAATCTTAAGCTGCCCATTGCATTGCTGACTACACAACTTTCCTCCTGCAGTGCTTTCCTCCCCCTGGGAGGTTGACTAAACACACGCACACATATAGCTGTGTTCTCAAGCTCAATCAGCAATTCTTCATTGGTCCAACCCCATGAAAGCATTATCTCAACAAACATTCCACCTTAATGCAAGACCTATTACATTATGTCATCTTAGGACACTAACATATGGGTTGCAGGTCTCATTGCCTCACATGTTTACATCCATCACATTATTATTACTAACTGCAGGAAATTAAACTGTACACTGATATGGCCCCCAATGGCATTACACTCACACCGTCTTCAAACTAGTCAGCTGCTTCAGAAGTTGAAGTAAGGATGGACACACCTGTTCAAGTGCACTTACAGAACAAGGTGATTTTGTGAGCCAACATTATTTCTTAATTTGTGGCCAGCTCATCAGCTAAAAATTAACATCTCAAATACTTTCATTTGTTACAAAGGAAATGCCTGCAAAATTCCTTATATCTTATACTTATTTACATTACAGTCTTGAGAGGTTTGTGAACATTTGGGTTCAGGATTTTGACCGATCAAGTTTACCCATTTTAAGACCATTCTTTTAGCATTTCACTGAACTTTATGATCTATCAGAATGAGACCATGCAGCTGGCAAGTCAGCTTTCTCCTCTGCCCTGCTGTTGCATTGATCGTCTGCAGTTCAGTTAAGCTCTCTCTTTCATTGTGTGTGTTGATTTCTGTCAGTCTTTATGAAATGGGACTCAATCCCTCATTTAAGGGATTTGATGCTGCAACAAAATTTCAGCACGCAGTGTTAATATACTTTTATTACTAACATTTCAGAAGTTTGTGGAACCATACAGGTGTTACAAAATAAAAATGGATTCTAATGTTCATGATTCCAGCACTCAAGACTGCTTTATCAGAGCCAATCAATCATTAAAATTGAGATACAACTGTACTATTTATTCATTCTTGGTTCATTCTGTACTGCTTACTATTGCACACACTATATATTACTTAATGAGAGGATTAAGAAATCTAATAATGGGCTCGAAAACATACAGAAGGAAGGGTTGTCATGGTACTATCCAGGCATTCACCTGATATGAATGAAGAAAATCACGAATATTTTAGGATAGCCCATCTTCATACCAGAATTCAAACCTGCAAACATCTGAATATGGAGCAGGAATAATCTAAAGTGTACTTCTATGTTCAACCTTAAAATTTAATATAATTTTGATCAGTGTGGCTATATGATGTGCTCAGTACACAGTTCTGTTTATTATATAAACACGTATCTTGCACGGAACAAGATACGAGTGCAATGCACTAGTCCTCAGTTGGGGTCAAGGTGAGTCAGCCGGGCCGTTTTCTGGGGCCGCCGTGTTACCGTGGGGTGACATTGGTAAACCTTAGGAGGGGCTTTAGTTACTCCCCAGGGGTGACAGATGCAAATATATAGCCTCTCTACACTCAAGACCGTCTGTGCATGGTGAAGAGCCATATCCTACAAGAGGTGACCCTGTCATGCAGAACACAACGGATATAAAGGCATCTTGAAAAAAAATCCCCAATTCTACGGTGAGTGCCGTGCCTATGGGATGAATGGCAGTGGGTGAGTCTGTCAAAAACGACACCCCCTGGGATACCAGGCGACCTCCCAGGGGTAACTTTAGCCTTACCAAGCACGGGGTTACTGTTTGGTGGACCATATTTCCCCATTACTCGTGGGACCATATTGGGGACTCAGACAAGGGCTCCTGCACAGAGGCTCCGCAGATTGGGGCAACTGTACGGGAGCCAGTTGAGCAAGAAGTGGACAAGACTCCCCTGACTGGGGGGGGACGCCCATCTCCCAGTAAAGTGAGTGGGGAGAACCTGGAGTGCCTGGCAGAGAAAGTCGGCACTCTAGGCCTCCGAACCACTAGTAAGAACCGATGTGGTGCTCCCAAAAAGCAAGCGAGGAAGGCTCTTATGGTCTGCCATGATGAACTGACCAAGGACTGGTTGGTTAATAGGGTACCCACCCTCTTGACCGGGGAGGGCTCCAGGCTCAAGTTAGTGGGCCTGGACGCTCTTCCCACTTACAGGAGGGATGTAGCCTGGTTTCCGGGCCCTGCGGAGGATGCGGAGCGGTACTTGTTGCGGCTCCGCAGACTGAACCAGGGTCTGGACACCAGACAATGGAGAGTTTATGAGTGCAGGGAGGAATCCAAGGGGGTCCGTCTGGTGCTCAGTATCGACGCAGCCTCTGTCCGTGTACAGGAGAAGCTGAGATGGAGGCCCTACAGCGGTGTGGGGCAGGCTACCTTCTCCCTTCTGGGTATTAAGCTGGAGGGGAAGAAATAAGAAGGAAGAGGAGGCTGAACGGATCATGGTGAGTACCATTTCTTTCATTCAGGCCAACCTGCAACATAACATTGCTGCTTCTGGAGTTTTTACCAGAACAGTGGGCATTAAGGGTATAGACATGGCACTGGTGCAGGAAACGTGGTACCGTGAGGACTGCATAAGGGGCCTGAATATTCCCGGATACACCCTTTACTCTGCTGGAGGGAAGGAAAGACCTAGAGCCTGTATCCTTGCAAGGAACCTGAATACTTGGGGGCTGCTGGGATTCTCTTGTAGGGACCTTGTAGCAATCCTAATAAAGTACATTGCGGATGGGGCGGAGAGACGGCTAGTCGTTTGCTCTGCCTATCTGCCATACGACTCTGAGGATCCCCTCCCCCATCAAGGGAGTTGGAGGAACTCATGCGATACTGTGAAAATGAGAACCTATGCTTAATTGTGGGATGCAACTCCAACGTACATCACATTGTGTGGGGTAGCACCAACTGCAATGGCAGAGGGGAGTCCCTGTATGAGTTCCTTAATACTACGAATTTGGAGATACTCAATCA
>Ga0123357_10010310_pt1 | contig 11874 bp, 7 predicted proteins | sample TergutEmb28metaG_FD_89873 | JGI IMG/M metagenome (GOLD analysis project Ga0123357, IMG submission 89873) | Embiratermes neotenicus P4 segment gut microbial communities from Petit-Saut dam, French Guiana - Emb289 P4 | ecosystem: Host-associated > Arthropoda: Insects > Digestive system > Gut ...
AAAAGACACCCCCGTTTATTTTTTTTTAAAAAAAAAAAATATAAAAAAAAAAGGGTTTTTTTAAACCCCCCCCCCCCCCCCCCCCCGTAGCACATTATCTGCTGAAGTTACAAATTTTAAACTACGCACATAGCCATTAATTACAATAACGCTTATACACAAAATTGCTGGCTAGGGTGAACAGGATTATCGGCATGCATTTTAAACTGAAATATTGACGTCAACATGACATTTATATTGCCCACCTCGGAGATTATTAGCAATACATTATACTGGCATGTGATATCACCAATCTAGTACAGAGGTACTTATGAATTTCAGGTTACTACAGCCGTGATGTTGAGAATTGAGATCGTCTGTAGTACCATGCTGTGGCATTGGGCGAGTAACTTCGGACGTTTCGAAAGATCGTAGTGCAATTTCTGCAGGTTCAAGGAGCTCAAGTCCAGCTTATTCTTGGACTGATTGACGTTGAAGATGAAGGCAATACGACTTTCGAGGTCACAGAAACTGCTCTCCCAACGACACAGCATTGTTCATCAGACGACTAGAAATCTTAGACATATAAGGACATGTCGTAACAACCCTGAAGAATAGAGCATTCACTAACACCACGTACCATATTCCTGCAAAATGAGCTGAAAGTACGTCAACCAATTGCTAGATTCTCCACATTCTGTGGAATCTGAAAGTTACGCCGGTCTGCAGAATATTTCTCCACTGGTCCCTAACCTGAATCAGATGAATTCACCCCATAACATCGCTTCCATTTTCTGTAAAATCCACTTTATTATTACAATCCCATCTACGCTTGGGTCTTCCTGGTGGTCTCTATACCACAGATTTTCCCACCAAACAAAATACCCCACACATGTAGACAGGTCCTTATTTACCAAATAGCAAAACTTTAAATCAGCCTGCTACATAAATTTAATCCAGTGAATAAAGAAAATTTTAACCTCCTTCCTAAATTCTTTTATAATGGGAAAGGGTTGTGAAGATTACACTTGGCATTCGTATTATTACGGTATTATCGGAAGAACAATCTTAGGGAATAAACAGTATCGTACACAATGCAGAAGACACTGAAATCTGGGGCATTATTAGTGATTCATATGACCTCATGCAAAGGCCAGAATTTAGATACATATCCTTAGTATTGTGTAGTAAGTGTATCGACCAACAGGGTGCTTAGGTGATCGTCTGGCACTAAGGAGGCGGGAGTAAAGAGGAGGTGAAGAAAACTACTTATCGGCGAGCTTCATAATTTGTACTTTTCATAAAATTTTATTACGATAATCACAAGCAGGACAAAATGAGCGGAACGTGCAGCATGTTTGGGAAAAGAAAGAGAGATACGCATATAGAATGTTAGTCACATTGCCTGGAAGAACGAGGCCACTTGGAAATCATTACAAGAAGGGTTAAAACATAGTAAAGTTAAAACACTTCCTGTACCGTACTATTACAGGCCCAGAGGGTTCCAGGAGTTTCAGGCTCCCAGATTTTTAGACAATAGGCCATAAGCATCGACTGCATTTTTCCTCCCTCTCCTTCCAGAAAATATTCGTGGTAGTCATTTCTGCCAGTGGCTGAGTCGAACTCAGAGCCATCATGCAGCTGGAAGGATTACTTCATTTAAAACTTCCAGTAGCACGACCAATTGGTTGTCCCGAAACGTCGATACGAAATTACTACTACTTGCTGCGTAATAGCCCGGAAGAGCGCAGTTCTCATCTACTTCGTGGCGGAAACCTGAAATCACTTCCAGTGACACCTTCGGGAATCATAACCCGAGATCTTCCGGCTTGTAGCGCAGTACCATAACAAACTGCGCCACTGTATGCCCTCTATAAATATAGAGGAACTGATAAATATTACTTCAATGCATCCATAAATCAAAATTAAAACTTATCATGTACTAATGAGCAAGCAGCCATCAATTATATTCAATGGTGCGTTACGAAGTTTAATTATTAGCTTTCCCGGTACTTTCTGCTGAAATAAAAATAGTTCAAACCTTGCTTAGTATTAGTCTTCGCAATACATGCATAATTTTCTTTATCTGGGATAGACCACTTTTATTATCATGTGGACTTCAGGCTTTAAACATTAGATTTACATCTCCGCCATATATCATGCAAGGAGTGACACAATATCTGTTCTGTTGATTATTTTAATGACTATCGAAAACTAAACTCGTACAGCTTCCAGTGGTAGAGTGACTGAAATGATGCATTGGAAAAAACTTAGAAGGAAGCATTCCTGGCCAGATCGAGGTATTATTGTAGCATTTGACTCGAGAGCTTGAGGAAACTATGACGAAACAATTCAAGACACCCAGTGTCCCGGCAGAAATTCGAAACAACCATCTCCCGAGTAAAAGTATAGAACATTTAAGCCGTGATGCTCGAATTGTCAAGGTACCCACCATGGTGCATTTGTAGGTGGGTTCGTGTATTTTCACTACTCGTCAGACCATCAGCAAAGGGCAAATGATCTGGGTTACTTTTCTTAAGTCTTACTGCCTAACAGCAGCCCGTTACAGGCTGTTAGAAACAACAGACCCAGATTATGTTATACCAGACTCTCGTATAGCAACGTATCAAGACGTTCGTGATGTATGATTAAAAAGCACACCTAATTCAGCTTTTGTATGGCGTACTTTAATAGCATTCTGTCACTATGATTCAAGTTACTGTGTACTGTGTCTGTGATTCAGATGAGAAAAAGAAGTCAACTTAAGGCAGGAAAATTTGTCCCGCTACTTAATTAAGCACTAGACACGAAGACATACAAGGTAGTGGAAGTAAAATTCCATATATTCTTCACCATGACATTCGAAGTTCAGCGTCGAAACCAGGCCGCTTTAAATCGGGAGAAAGAACCGCAGCACGTCAGGACGCTTTAGGGAAGAACGAACTCAGAATTCAGCTGGGTTTCGAAATGCGAACTCTCGATTGCGCGACCCGTAGTCTAGTCGCAATAGCAACCGGGTAATTCCGGCTCCCGGATCACACAGACAAAGTACGCATTAAGTCACTACCCGATTACAAGTCCGTTTTCCGGTAGAGTAAAATCTCTTATTTTGCGCGTAGCAGTGTAGCAACGCGTTACCCTTCTGTTCCTTTCCAGCTTACCTTACACGAAAATCTGTAGGGCTTGTGACGTCATGCATGTAAATTAATTATTAGTGTTGTGGTTAGAGCTACCCCAGAAGATGCAGGCATCTCATAACAAAGTCGGCTCACCTACTTCACTCTGTGTTAATTGTTGGCGGTTCGACACGCACAGGGAGAACCTTCATCTTGCTCTAATGAACTGGGCCACACTAAAACAGGTCGTATGTTTGCATTTACATGCTATTGTATGAGTCGGTATGGTGACTAGATTTAGGTTCGGCGACCAAGGAAACACAGTTCGATTCGCGAGGTTGGTAAGAAGTTATTCAATTCTCAATAGCGACCAGACAATCTATTCAGTCTCTGCCCAGCCTTTTATTCAATACGTACCACAGGTTCCTGTTCCGAGAGCAGAATGGCCGCAGCGTGAAGCTTACCACTGAGGCTAATAATACATGCAGCTGTACCGTTATTCCTTACGCCTTTAAAGTATGGTGCTTAATTAAGTTTTGGGACAGTTTTACTAGCACGTACTATACATACATTTTACGAAATGTCTTCTGTCTCTGGGTCACAAGAAATTCAATTAATGTATATTCATAGGTTAACTTCGACATAAATACGTGCATGCAAAATTAAATAACCTGTAATATGGGCCAAATACGTCATTGCCAAACGTAATTCACAGAAGTGCCCTCCAAGGGACTAATGTAACAATACCAGAATATGCTATTTGTCTTTCATTTCAGAAAAGTGGGTAGTGAAATTGTCTGAATAATTTATAGGTAAAGTACTGTCGTTATTTGCTCATGGGATCGGTGTAAGTGGAATATTCAACTGAATATACGTTGAGAAATCGAAATGTGAATCACATAATGAGACATCCTTCAATAGTCGGAGAAATTCGAATAGAATAAACGAAAGCCTCTCAAACTTCTTGAAAAGCCCCGTGATGAGGCAGTTGGCGGCTGATGAACAGGCGTAGAAACAGTTATATCTGTGCACAATCTGGCAGCATTACAATGAAAATTGAAGAACAAATGTATAATTCCACACAATCTTAATCGTGGCACTAGGTGGTTCAGACAGGTCAGTTTCATTTCTTGGCCGTTTTATTCCAGCGCCCTTTGAACAACCGACAGTGTGGACTCCGAAGTCGTTGAGATCTCTTGCCTCTGGAGGCAATCGGAGCACGACTTCTCGTTCATCCGGGCCGTAGCACAGTCACTGTACTGAATAGCTACCGTCGATTCGAAGGTTACTAGAATCTAGGGAACATGTGAGATTACTTTTTCCATAGTGATAGTTACATTTATCACAGCATTAATTTCAAACGCTTATCCTTTGTAATCATGGGCCGGGATAGCGCAGTTGGTATAGCGACTCGCTACGGGCTGGAAGGTCCGGGAATCGAATCTAGGTGAGTGGCGAGATTTTTCGCACCCGTCCAGACGGTCCCTGGGGCCCGTCCAGCTTCCTGTATAATGGATACCGGGTCTTTCTGGAGTTAGAGCGGCCGGAGCGTGGCGTTGAACACCCACCCCATCTAGTACCGAGGTAACAGAAAGGGTAGAGCTGTAATTCTACCCCCCTCCCTTCTGGGCCTTCGTGGTCTGTTCTAGGGTGAACGTTACCTTTTAACTTTGTCCCTTGTAATGGGCAGTTCCGGTTCGAAAACTGAACATGTCGATTATGACAAGTAATTATTTTCGGATTACAAATTGGGGTAGATGAATATAATATCTGGCTTTAAAAATTAGGAGATAGAAACTAATTTAGGGAGTATGGTGGTGACATGTCGCTTTAAAACGACAGGGACAAGTCGCGGTGTTTCTTTTTGGGATCCCATACTTGACCGTTCTTGCAGCCATAATTTGTCCATTGGAAGGTTACGAAACAAGTTAAGAGGATGGCCGGAAGTAGGACCAGATGGCGGTGTTTTGTTGACGCCCAATGTCACCTAAGGAAAAACAGGAATTGATGATGATGATGATGATGAAGGTGACGCAGTAACCCGCCCGAAGATATTCGCTTATTGCAAGTCTGGGGGCTCTCAACTTAAATTAGGGCATTGCGCTACCCTGTTTGGTTTGGACAGTTAGGTGTTTTAAACCGTTAAATTCAGCCTACTGGGTAAGGCAAAATTCACGTTTCGGCCAATGAGAATATTTCAGCATCATGAGGAACGATTTCCTTGCAGCGCAGACGGAGGACACGAGCTCGAAAGGAAGACACTCTTTTTGTACTTCGGAGACACGTGTGTGCGTTATTTTGATCACTTTACAAAAATTTTGGTCTCCCACAACAAAATATATAACTCCACATTGATATATTAATTAATTATATATTAATTAAGGTATAGTAAGGTGTTTCATTAAATTCCATGGGCGTACTTGAAAAATTGTGAAATATAATTTGTTGAGCGAAGTTTCACATGTGAATTTAAGACCTAAAGGACAACCATATAATAAGACGTGATTGTTTTCACTGGCCATGCTCAATCATAAATGTCAGCGGACAGCAATAAATTCATGACACTGCTTAGGTAATAGCAACAAATCACAAACAAATACAGTCAAACGTATTTCTTTCGATACATTGATGTAGTTATTGCTGGCACTGGGATACCTCCACATAATATTCCCACTGAAGGTAAGTTCTCATCTCGCCGAATCTGAACTACGAACGATAACGAAATGGACACTGTAAAGTCAAAAAGCGATAAAACGGCAACACAAGAACTAATAATTTACGCACCATGAATCTTGATATCACAGTGATATGAATGTGACTGGTGATATGGATGGTGCTGATTGTGATTGGGAAAATGATGGAGGGAGCGTTTGTTAACACAGGAGTGAGGACCTGCTATTGCTGATTTGAAAATACTTTTCCACGCAAGACGGTGTATACAGGAGTTTTTATTCCGAGTTTGGAGGGCAGTTATACAGAAGGAAGGCCGTGTAAATACGATTTACATATTTCTCTTTATTTAACACTTCACAGCTCGTAACGTTTTGCGCGACGTAATATCCCTACAAATCTATAGACTTTTTATCATTCTGCCACAACAAATAAACTGCAATATTTTAAGTTCCCATGCCCTGTTATGTGTCTATCCAACTACCAGATTGTACAGTGTGCGGCAAGAATTCAGGCTTCTGCGGCGGTGCGATCGCCCTTCTGGGACGTCGCGCGGCGATGGTCAGCAGTTTGTTACTGACGACACGGATCACTCCCATCTGTAAGGTTCGAGCAACCTAAGAAGAAAGTGTAACGTTGCATCTCCAAAGAGGGTGATTTGCATAAGTTTAATTTGCGTACCAAATAAAGCTTCAAAGACTTAACGTCTCCACTATTTCCCACTTTTCATCTTCTTCTAAATTTCCGGAAGTGGGAAACTTCTTGCTAAAGATAATAAAACACTGTATTTCGTAGCAAATTTTTCGCTACAACTGAACTATTTTTATTATTAGTTGAAAACTTATCGCGAAGTAAATTATATGTTCATTCTTTCTTACTGCAAACCAAACGCTTTAATAAGAAGACGCATCAGTTAACGTATGAGTGGTATTTAAGTTTATCGTGACGGTAAGGAGATCACTGTTCCCTGTGATATGACGCCGTACAGTCTGAAAAAAATTACAAGAGTTTCGAAGGAACCTGCTACTTCTACACCGAATTTGGAAGCATAATGTTCCTCTAACATATTTGAAAATGTCCACCAATACACAAGAAGTTACGTCAGAGAACTGCTCTTCGTACTTAATCCTTGAAGGCGCAATGGTAAATACAGGCGGCGCAAAAGTCTCTTGGCATCCCATATTTAACATACTGACGCTTGTGTCAAGTAACTTCAGCGCCACCTGCTGACTTCGCGACAGTCGATGAGATTGGCCGTAGCGACGCTGACCTCAGGGTACATGAAGAAGCGCCCTCCACTCTACATGAATTTTCAAGGAAGTGGAAGAATAGCACCAAGACTCACGTTGTGCAAATAGCGATAGTGACGACAGTGACACAGTGAATACAAATCAGATTAGGCAATTACCGAATCGAAAGGAAGCTCACCAGCTTGTGTCTCGATTAAGTACATACGAGCACACCTCAGTTCATAGGTGATGTTTTTTTGTCCATACAATAGTACAGAGGGAAGCAGATGGAAGCTAACTTACAGATAAGACAGTCGAAATTCAGTGAACATTCAGCATACTATCCAAAACTACACTTCGTAATTCAACACACATGACATACATAAATTCCTACACGTTTCGGCGCTGAGGTGTCATCATCAGGGAGTAATTACAACAAAGATCCGCAAGCCAACCTGCTAATATATTTAGATCAGTAATTAACCAAATTGATGCACAAAATTGTGTTTTACAATAAGTTTATTTCATGCTCGAAACATGTGGAGGCATGAAATAAACTTATTGTAAAACAAAAATTTTGTGTATCAAGTTGGTTAATTACTGAGATAAATATACTGCGATGCACGGTCAGCAAAACGTCAAAATCTACTAATATATGTTTGGATCATTCTTATAACCATAATTAAAACACTTCTTTGTTAAATTCAATCAGATTGTTAAAATGCATATAGCTGATCATAATGATGATTTACAGTATTCTGATGTGATCAGCTTTGGTGTTTTTACAATCAAGCGTTTTTATTATGGTCATGAGTACGAATAAAACATACGATGGTAAGTGGTCTTATGCACATTTGTTGTAATAATTCCATGAAGATAGCACGTCCGTGCCGAAACATATAGGAGTTTAGTCCGTCATGTTGGTTGAATTACGTAGTACATTTGTTACATAATACACTGATTATAGGAACATGCACGGTACGAATAGCGTTTACAACCAAATAAATGACATTGCTGAATTTCATATGATATTGTCTTACAAAATAGTGTGTTTAGTTTACAGATTTACGTTCCTCTTTCATGCTACTACTTTACGCATTCAAGTACTGTACGGTCTTGACACAGACAGGTTTTTGAACCATAAGTCTCCATAAGTTAGACACCTGCATAAGTTGGGTAGCTAGGACGGTGACCAACACACGTTTCCCTCTATTAGCATTACTTTTAGACTTTTGGGGGGCTGCTTGATGCTGCAGATTAAAGAACAGCAACGACACTTCCTAACAACTAAGATGACTTAAATCTGCGCTGTACGAATTTTCAAATTCATAATTCGATCTAGTGGCATGTCAATGGGTAGTCTGTTTGTGAAGAATATTGTAGTTTAATACTTGTACCAGCTGTGTCATATCCTGCTGGCTCTTCGGTGTATGTCATACACACACAAAGCAATGATCCAACCCTAGCAGAACAGTGACAACTATCAGTTGCAGGTCCGTTGCGTGAACACCGATGCAATTTATTACAAAACGTCATCTGATTTGACACTTCAGTAACTCTACTCATAAAACATGAGGTTTAAAAGTCAATTACGTGTGCGGTATACGGGGTAATAATTTTAACGTTATGCATACAACTGTCACATTAGGGTAATAAAAGGTACAGTTTATCTATATCGGTGGGTTTGAACACAAATTGTATATAACACTAAAACCAGACCAATTACATGAGTGGTTAAAACAAAGTATATCAACAATCAAGTTGCCCATGTTTTCCATTAATTATTGGTAAAAGATGTGAAACATATCAGCTAGCTGGTGCATATTAAAGCACGCCGTCCTCGCTAAACCCCATTTTTGAATCTCGTTGTTAGGTTTCCTAACAGGTCTGTTACTTACACTAAAACATTTTACCAGGAAAAAACGGCGAAGTTCTTTAAAATAGGGTGAGAAGTAAAGCTCGTGGTGTCATCGCTTATAATGAATTTGCTGAAAACAGAGAATTTCATTCCTTTCAGATTCTTTACATGAAGGAGGAAGAAATGTGCCACATTTTGAAGTGTGGCTAAGATGTTCTGAAGCATAGAACGAGAGACACGAATGAAGGTGACAGCTAGATGAAGAAAGGGAAAAATGGACTACCGGTAAGTATAGAGGCAAATGGGAAAGATCACTTATGAAAGGAGAATTTAGTTAAAAACCATATCTCCTGGGATATGACGCCAAGTCTTTTGATATTTACTAAAGTTTTCGAGGCTGCTGGGCCTTTTGAAATGCCGATACCTCGCTACCAATCCACGTGCTGTCACAATGCATGAACATATCTTAATACTTATCGCGGTCATGCAGTTTCTGCTTATTATGTACGTAGTTACACACACACACACACACACATGTATTGACAGACGCAGCGTCGGAGCGAGGCTACAGAAAGACCATGATCGTATAAAATGTATCACCTTGTGATGAACTAATGCAGTTTAGCAAAGAAGTTATTTGCTGAGAAGTTGGGTAGGCTGGTACTTTTGTGGAAGCAGACGATCCTTCACTGTTTTCACAACACACCACCATCTGACTGCATCATGAGCCAGTTTATTCCAATCCAAACCCCTAAAACCAAATCCTTTAATGCTCCTATCATATCTGTTCCTATATCTCTGAAACTGAGCTCCGTTTCCGTTGTTGGAATTAAAATCTTATATATATATATATATTATACAATAAAGAAAAAGAACAAAACAAATTAGCAGACTGGCAATGACGAAACAAGGAAGAGACAAAAAGGTAAAGAATATTGGTGGGTTTTTAGACGCTATGTATGCAAAGAAATTAAAACACTCAGCTTAAGCTCAATGCGTCCGAACTCTCTAGAAGTTAATAAGAAACGGAGTAGCAGAAGAATGATGAGAGGCAGTTTTTCAGACTAACTCCGACACAATAGCAAATCCCGTCACTTTTAGTCTCAGTTTATGTCACCTCCAGCTTCACCTGGCGGTACAGGCACGGTGAGTGTAGAGCAGCAAGTTCTGGTGCAGGTCAATTAGAAATCATTACAAGCAATTTAGGCTAGTTATTCGTGTACATATAATTTAACAACGCTGCGTGTAGTAGCGGTTGTATAGGCCTATTGCCAAACGGTCTGACAACTGGTGAATAATGACTTGGAAATGGTACAGAAGGAAAACTTTGTTAGCAAATGTAAAGCACCATTCCCGTGTTTGCTTGGAAGGACTGACGAATAGCACGACAACTCTATTAGGATAGCCTATCTACGGGACGAGATCTGAACCCAGGAACTTCAGATTAATAGTTTAATAGTTAATAGTTCTACACACTCGACCACGACATTTGTTTCTTTAGTTGCTACTACAGCAACACGGACAAGTTTATAATAACAAACCGGATTTTTAGAATATTCAAACAGAAAACGTAGGCGGTACCTTATGACGTTTCAAACCCCTAACAAGCAGTATACATGTCAGGCGTTAGTAAGTCTCCTACATGTTTCGGCATGTCGTGGGTTACGTTAGCTACTGAGTGGACTCCATGATAATGGCGCCCATGGCGTGCCGAAAGGTGTAGAAGACTTACTAACGTCTGACGTGATTGGTGCGTGTAAATTTGGTTTAATGAACTAATTTCTAAATTAATTCCTACACTATTCATAGTACATATAATACTAAAATTAAAAAAAAACACTAATAAAGAGGTCTAGAGACTATTCCTCTTTACGTGCTTCCAGCATAGGGACAGAACTACAATAGATTTAGCAGTAAGAACCGACGATAAAACAAAACCTGACAAGAAATATGCATACATTTTTTGAACATCCGGTCCCTGAACCCAATCAACGATAACAGAGAAAATCTCATTTCCTAAAAGCCACACTACAAACTCTGTTTTCGTATGTTCATATATAACAGCTGTGACATGGAACACATGACGTCATTGCGGAACATTTTACAACCCGGAGGGCAGAATGTCGCGAAATCGTAGTATCTAAATCCCTTAGTAGGAAGCAGCCACATTCTGGGACCCTAATTGGTCATTAGCAGGCTCTTGTACAAAAAATATATTTAAAAGAAAATTATTCAATGCCGTTACAGTTTCAGTATTTCCTTGGTATGAGATCTCAAGGTCACACGAGTTTTGCAATATGTTAATTGTATTGCCGTACGTTATAAAGCAGATATTCCGAGTTGTGCGGTCCCAGATTTTAAGTTTTCATTTTAATAATAATAATAATAATAATAATAATAATTTATTTAGAATGTTAAAATATTTTTAAAAAATGAACTTTGTACAGTTCTTATTTGAAATTCCTTTTTCTACTCAAATTAACTAACTCTAATTTTCCCGTAACTATGGTCTGTTTTATCCTATTCCCTTTTGTTTTGCTTCCTTGTTTTGTCATACGAAAGAAGGATGCGTTGATCTCACAAAGTTATGCCGTCGGTTCAGTGTTTTGTGTAACAATATTGTTATTATTAATTATACCGATTAACACAGTCTGTTGTTTACATTCGTTGGTATAGCTTTTTTTTTCTTACTCTGATAACCGAAATAAACGGTATCAGGCTTTATTTAAAACAAGGTTCATTCGTCGTTCGTTACAATAAAATGATATCGTATACAGAAATACTTACTTGCTCCATGGTCCAGAGTCCTTCTTGAGAAGCTAACTGGTTTACAGCTAGTCAAGAAATTCCCCCCATTTCACGGAACCCGAAGGTTCATTACCGCACTCACAAACGTCTGCCACCTGTCTCTATCCTGGACCAACCCAATCCAGTCCATATACCCACATCCCACCTCCTGGAGATCCATCCTAATATTATTCACCCATCTACGCCTAGGTCTCCCCAGTGGTCTCCTTCCCTC
>Ga0123357_10010311_pt1 | contig 11873 bp, 4 predicted proteins | sample TergutEmb28metaG_FD_89873 | JGI IMG/M metagenome (GOLD analysis project Ga0123357, IMG submission 89873) | Embiratermes neotenicus P4 segment gut microbial communities from Petit-Saut dam, French Guiana - Emb289 P4 | ecosystem: Host-associated > Arthropoda: Insects > Digestive system > Gut ...
GCCCCGCCCCCTTTTCCCCCGGGAGTTGCCCCCCACCCATGGGGGAAAAGGGTGGGAGGGCCCGAACCACCTGCTGAAAAAATGCTAAAAAGTGCGCCCCCCCCCCCCCCCACCGGGAATCTATTCCCGGACTGCCAGCCCGTAGCGCCACGACACAGATTTCGCTATCCCGCCCGCAGTATTTTGAGTAAATGATAAAAGTTGGGAAGTTAAAAATAATGGCCATGTGCATGCCATGAAGGCATTTGGTGTAATGGGAGAACCCGCCTTCTTAAAGTCACCGTTGCCCCTAGACAAGTTTGTGATATTTTTTATCTTACGATTAGTTTCAAGTTCATCAATTTTAGCTTTCAGATATTCCCTGTTTGTTTCCTGAAATGTCTACTGGCTTCACGTCTTACATCGTTTAGGTTATCTACATTGCTTTGGTTTGGATCCTGTAACAACTGCATTTTAGCCCGCTTCCTTTGATCCAAAGATTGAAACTTTTTCATCCAACTGTGGTTTCTGCTGCTTCAATTCTTACAGACCTAGACTCTCTTTAGCTAAGGTTTTGACATTCTCTTTAATGTTCTACCAAGTCCCATTTATGTCCTCCCTATCATTTAAGTTCTCCAAAGTTGCAAACATCCTTGAGATCTTTATCTGATACTGTTTCCTAAACTCCAGCTCATTTGTCTTCCTGAGATTAAATCTTCCCACATCAAAATCTGTCCTACTTGTTTGCCTACTGCCAATCTTTCCCTAAATTTGCAACAATCAGATACGATCAATATCATTGGCAGCTCTTCTGAGAGGCCGTACATGGAGTATACTCGAACACCTTCTCCTGTCTATCAATATGTGATCAATCTGGTTGTGAGTCATCCCATCAGGAGAGGTCTAAGTGTACTTATGAATGTTTCGGTGTGGGAACATCGTTTTCTTAACAACCAGATTTGTTGATGTGGCAAAGTTCACTCTCCTAACACCATTACCATTACTATAATCGTGTAGACCCTCAGTCCCAATTGTCGGTTTGAAAATATCACTCTCCCCAATTTTGCATTAAAATCTCCTAGCAGAATTTTCATGCGGTACTTAGGAATATGGTCGAAAACCCGCTGTAATTCCTCATAAAAATTTCTTTTGAATCATCACTTGTTTCATCACTTGGTGCATGCACATTCAAAACAATGATTTTACAATAGCGACTTCTCAGAACTATATATGGCGTCCCATCACAAACAAATTATACCTGTCAATACTATTATGTGGTGTACAAAAGTCCTGTTCCCAACTGATGATTTTCGTTTCCTTTTCCATAGAAACACATACAATCACCTGCTCTTAACGTGCGCCCTTTGTCCCACATAACCTCCTGCACACCATCTAATCTAATTTACATCTTGCTAATTCCCTGGCTAGTGCTGTAAGTGAACCTGGCCTATACAGGCTCCTAACATTCCAAGTATCGAATATCATGTACCTTTCCTTTGCTTGGGTCGTACTAAAAGATTAGTCCCGGTTCGAGGCACCTGTTTATATTGTTTTACTACGCCATTTTCTACGGAGAGGAGTTGCTGGCCCCTCGCCCAACCCCCAAGCTTTAGGGCCAAGCCTTGTCAGCTGTCCGCTACTGCTTATTCAATATATTCGCACCTAACCTCCAAACTAGAGGCCGTTTCTCCATCCGCAACCCGAGGACGCGCCAATCCGTGGCGACAAGGACCCTCTTACCACGGTGACAAGACTGTGATCTACATGAAATTTAGCAAGATTACTTGTGACTTTCCTCACTCCGCCATGGCGATTGCCCGGTTAGCGCTCGAAATACACAATTTCCTCTCAAATGTTTATAATACCTAGGTAAAGATCCTTCTGTCCCTCTCGAATATAAGTACCCTTAGCCGTAAATCAGTTGTGAAAGCTTATAACTCACAGATAGATTCTTACATTGCTTTATTACATATTATTGCACTTTAATGTAACTCCAAATGGGACAGAATTTACATGCTTGCCTTAACGCGAGGAACTATGAAGAAAACAGTAGTGGCGTAACTTAAAGTACTCTACGGAATTAGTTTGTAGACTGTCATATCGACGTGACGTTAGACCGCGCCCATTAAATGAAGCATACTTAAATTATGAGAAGCTTAATTGCCAGGTTCTTCCCGTCTTCTTGCTACACGGCGACTCTAAAGTACATACATAATGTTAAAAGGCTGTATCTACGAAATGGGAATGCTTGATAATTTCGCCCCCCCCCCTCCGCCCCATTGTTTTTAATTGGAAGAATTACAAAGAAATGAACTACACACAAGATGGGCACCACATTTTGTGCTTCCTGTGGCTCGAAACCCATCATTGTTTTCGGTTGATTGGGCGTTGAGGACGGACAGAATTTTCTACGCGAATTCCCAATCTTACATCATGTGAGTTCTTTTTGTGCGGATGGAAAAAAGCGGAAGTCTGTCGACCCAAAGCAAGAACATTGGAAAAACTTGGAAAAAGTTTGAGACACTTTTGTTTCTCTTCTTTGTGACTTTTTAAGGAAAGGGATTGACGTTTGTCTTCCATTTACACTAAAATGTATTTTATTTGCTTAAAAGTTGTGTAAAATTTGTAGCAACATAATCTTGCCTTCAGGATATACATCCATTTGACATTAAGCATTTACTTTACAATCAGCCTGTAGATGACCATTTGTGAGAACAGGAGTAGTGTGCCATCAACATGAACGTTAGGAACAATACTAGAGAGATTGGGAGCAGACGGGTGCATGGAACTGGTTAAGTCTCTAGTGAGACAGGCAGTTAATCAGAGATTCTTTAATCGCCATGCTCAAAGCTCAAGGTTAAAAATTTGGTCAGCAAATCTTCTTTGGACTCCAAGGAAGATCCGTCATGGATTGACATTATGGTATAAGATTGGCATGCTAGCGATAATATTGTACTGATATTCCAATTTCGATAGTGAAAACCCTATTTTAAACTAATACCCTTAATTTGTCTGATAGTACTAAGAAAAACCAGTAAAGCATCTCTAGTAGTATCCAGTCGTTAACAGTGATATGTTGCGGTAATGCGACTGCACTGCATAAATATTTATCGTTTGGGACATGAAATTTTAAACAAAGGATGTCAACAAAGAACATTTTGTAAGATTTAAGTATTGTTCCATTTTGTTACTGGAGTCTTACATCACACATCAAATGGTGGCTTTTAAACTCTGTCTTTCACAATTTCGTGAGAAGGAAAATTAAATTGAATATTTCGAAGTGGATTTAGCAGCCAGTCTCACAAAAATTTATTCTATTCCACTATGTATTTACAACAGCATGACGACTGTGTGTCTTCAGTGTTTCAGAAGGAAAGCAACTTTATAAAGACACATTGCTGTAACAGAGCTCTCCAAGCGACAGACGTCCTACGATATTTCCATACATTTCTTTTTCGTGAATAATAGTGAGCCAGTAGGACTCTGATTTACTGAACTAATTCAGCCGGGGTAGCAGACAGCAGACATTCGGGCTCCCGATGACAAACCGTTTCTCCAGAGGGACAAACTATTTGTCAAGCTGAAGCTATCCACCCCAGATTTGATGATATCATGCAGGTTTGTCACAATAAAACTTTTGATATGCTGGTTTAAATATATCGTGGCTGTTCTCTATTTCTCTGTAGATAGATATTGTATCAGACACGTTTGGTTGTAAAAAACAGGTGCTATCGAAGGCCTCGAACTTTTGTCTCTGTATTTACGTTTTCAGGACTTCCATGTTTGTTTTTAGTGTAAGAATTCTGAACTCTCTGCACGCAAATTAGGAAGTAATTTCTGAATATTCATTTTAGTGATATAATTTAATTTCGTTCTTGGTGTTGCAAGTTTCCGCTTTGACATATGACAAGAAGAGAGCAAACGCGCAAAACATGGTGCCCTAGATTGAACAGGGTTTGCCCCTCACATGACGGATACCACAAAACAGTTACTAATTACAATCATAATATTTGAAGAATTCCGCTGTGACGTTTAAGTATTATTGTTGAAATTCCACAGATAAATAGTTCTGTCTGTTGTTATACGGTGAGATGTGGTCCTTTTGACTTCTGTTGTTAACATGAAACAAATCTAGACCAAAATATTCAGTGCTTTTAAGCGGGACGTAACGTGGATAGCGCACACAAGGATAAATAGTTGAGGTGCATACTATATTGAAATTGCGGAAGAGAACATATTTTTTGTTTGTTTTTGGCACGGCAGCCCCCATTGGGGCAGGGCTTCCTCATTAACGAGGTTTATAGATCACATACACACAATGAAGCACCATGGTCAGTAGGACTCCTCTTGTCGAGTGATCAGCTCGTCGCAGAGACATCTGCCTGGCAACATACAACTCACAACACTCACAAGAGACCAACATCCATGTCCCCAGTAGGATTCGAACCCACAATCTTAGCAGGCAAGCGGCCGCAGACCTACGCCTTAGACCGCGCGGTCACTGGGATCGGCTACAGGAACACTTTACCGAAGCAAAATAGAAGTTTCCCCCACCACTATCAATTAAGGTACAGGGCCTATAGTAAAAGAACGCGTGAAAACCTACGCTTTCCCAGCCCAGGCAGTAAATGTAGAAGCCTGTTCATTGCACACCACTGTCAGATGTGCCTCCTCGTACCTACTGGACCCCTGATCCTTTCCGAAAATGGTGGCAGTCTTTCTCGCTCTTGAACCAAGCCTAGACCTTCAGGCCGTATTCTTTCACTTTGCTATATGGCCACATATTTTGATTAGTCTATGTTCATAATACTCGTATCTTCTCTTGCAGTATTTGGACAAGAGCAGGAGCGACTTTCTTGCAGATTGAGAACGAACGTGATTGCTTGCATTGAACCCACTACCTTCGCATTTGCTTGCAACCTGCTGCAGCTGGTGCGGTTCAGTCATCGCCAGAATGTCAGAGCTGCTACTGTAGTCTTCTTTCTTGAACTCCAAAAGGCCGAAGTCCGCCAGCTTAACCACCCAGCGAGAGTCTACTAGGCAGTTGGAGGACTTCAGGTTACCGTGCACTCGCACCGGTGAGTCGTGCAGGTAATTCATGCCCTAGTCAACACAAGGTAACCATACACTACAGATTAATGAACATTTCTTGATTTGGCAGTATTGGATGAACTTGTTTGATATCCCGTACACTATCACTTGAAAGTACTGCAGGTAAGTTATATCACGGCCAGTGTCACTTTTTCGGCCATACACTGTACCTACTACACAGACAATGTAACGGAAAACTCATCTTTAACTCTACCTGTACTTCTGACGGTCACAAAACAAAACTTTCGAGATTACAGATTCATTGAAGAATCGTGCAGATACTTTACCCTCAAGACCAAGAGTGTGACCAGTCACTGAAGATGGAGAATTTTACACAAAAATTGAAGCGTGCGGTCGAAACAGGCCTACATGAGGTTCTTAGGTGTACTTCTAAGCCAGGGCAGAGACAGTATGCTCAGCTGCTCAAAATTTAAATAATTCTTTACATAGAGAACTTTTTGTTACGATTTGGCCAATGAGGAACATGTCCTGGATATCGTTTGGGACAAAAGTCTCCAATAAACCACAGGTCGACTTGGCATATAGAAATAAATTTTGCAACCATATATTTGCAAACTATTAACACTGTATACCTCCAAAAAAATACAGCAATAAACATCACAAAAAGCCTAGACTGATTTAACTCCAAACAACTTCTGACAAGACTTAAAAAATAATGGATTTGCAACAGTCGTGACAACTCAAGTATCGAAGTTAATTGTGATACTGATGTGTGTGTGTGTGTGTGTGTGTGTGTGTGTGTGTGTGTGTGTGTGTGGAAGAAGCAGCTGGAGGAATGTAAGTTCCCATATACGGTCGCCGGATTCTTGTTCAAGTACATCAGCACTGAGTAGTGTGGCCAACTGTCCGGGTACAAAAGGTGTCTAATGTTTATAAAGAGTGCGGACGTTAGTCTCAGTCTGAGAGAAAAATAAGTTGAGGGAAATGCTGGAAATAAAAATATAGCTCCAAAAAGAAATAACAGGAAAAACAAGAGATAACACGATACAAATAAGAGGTGACGTATGTTTTTGTGCCCACAGTAACGAACACTCGGCTTCCATAAAATATGAAGATTTCCGTATTATCTCCCTAGTATCAATGGGGCAAGAAATTGAGAATGTTCATATGGGGTGAAAAAGGAGCTTTTAATAGAAGGGAGTATGTGAACACAAACATTCCTTTGAAAATCCAATTTATAATAGTGTTTGGGATATTGAAACTGAGTATTGGTCTAATATTAAACTGCACCCTATATAAATTTTTTCCATGATGAGAAATGTCTGAAATACAGTAAAAAATATAGTTTTACAGATTCTGAAGAATTTTATAGTTCTATAAAAACAGAAAATATGGACCCAAGAGATGAGTAAAAATATAAGGTACACGGAGGCTAACAAAACAGGCTAGTATATCGCGTTGCATTGTAAAATGTGCTGTTGTGCACAAGCAATTCACAGACACAAACACACATCTTCCAGCCGATACTCACCCGAATAATATCTCCGACAAGAGAGGCTATAAACATATTGTCCAACTTTACATCTTCGTTTTCCAGAATGTCCTGAAAACAAGAGATGAAAGTTTATTGCCGCTGTTCAAGCAGGTGGAAGGCTCAGGGATAGACCCTCTGCAGCAACAGAGGTATCTCTTCGCCAACACATGCAGATGGTCTGTAGGGCTCACCCTGCATCCCATCCAACTCGTATCAGGGGCTAAAGCGGCTGGATCGTGAAGATGCTCACTCAAATTCATCTAGTGCCAGAATTTAAAGAATACGTGGAGTTTTCACGCTTTCACGCCACGGTGTTTAAAAATAATAGAAAAATCTCGTAATAATAATAATAATAATAATAAAGTTATCTACGTGTCCTGTCAACGATAAAACGGTAAATTCTACTGTCGCCAGAACAAAAACGCAATAAAGAGTCCGAAGGAGAGGAAAACAAGAAAACAAAGCAGAAGACAAAACAAAAGGAAGCAAAATCCAATTAAAGTAAAAGTAGATGTCAATAAGGAGAGGAAAAAATTTACATAATAATAATAGTAATCAACACATATAAAACAAATATAAGGATATTTCAGCGGATACAACAGCCACAGTCAATATACAGTTTGGATGAGGAAGTGATTTGTTCTTTCAATATATAAACGCCTGAACAGACAACATTAGCTGGACAACAAATAACCGACACTGACCGCAATAAATGCCTCAAATTTCGGTTACGCTTTCGGATACCCGAGTTCAGATGGGAAGGGAAAAATTTATAACCAAGATCGACAGTAATTGTAGATTAACAGTGCCTCACTGTGGCACGCAATGTACACCATTTTACTTACATACTCTCAGGCATTATCACAGATACAACGGACGTGGGAAAAGAGAAGTTTATGACAAAGAATGCGAACTTCCTTTGAATGCTTTCTAGTTTGTTGGTGTTACTAGACGCAATAGAATTCCTCACGACCAACAGGAGTACTGTATTCTAATTTAAAAATTACTGCCAAGAAATGCAACATCAACAATAAAAGAGGGACAGAAAAATAAGCGAATACAGTGGGATTGTAACCAAAGAATGAATAGCGCTGCAGCTCCTACTGGGCCCTGGCCTCCGTCAGAAGACGACTCCATTCTTCTCTTTGTTCAGCTCGTCTCCTCCATCCTCATGTTTCTAGGATGTGTGATGTGTCCCTCCGGACGACGTCCTCCTATCTTTTTCTTGATTTTCCCATCGGTCTTTTATTATGTAATTCCCACTATGAAACTTTCTGGGATACTTTCATTTTCAATTCTTATAATATGCCCCGCTTATTCTAGTCTTCTAAATTTAATATCGTCCACGATATTTAGATCTTTGTACAAATTATAAATTTCACTATTCCATCTATTTGACCTTGCATTGGGACAAAATGTTTTGTCAGTATTTTCCTTTCAAATGTACACAGTCTTTGTTTGTCATTTGCGTTAGGGAGTGTTTACAAACATGTAAATAAAGCTGTCACTGTACAGTGTACAATTAAGTAACACTACAAATCACTAATCAGGACGGAATATACACATTTCAAAGAGTTTAAAATCATAAATCAAAACGGTAGGTCATCTTGAGACCATAAATTACTACTGCTGAATTACATGACACTAGCAACGAGTATAAATTCCAGAGACTCAATATGATATTGTATCAGAATGCACACATCAGGGGATTTCACGGCAGGAACTTTTGATGCAATCAGCAAAATGATATACCTAAGAGCCCTGAACTTCGCTCTATAAATCACTTATGGATATATCAATACAGCAGCAAACAAAGCACATCTTCCGGAGGTATCCGAAATCACTGCAAAGACGACGAATGAATTACAGAAATATGAACGTCGAGATTGTTCGTCATAATTGCGAAACTTTATCAGAAAGCCCCAAATCACTAAGTTGATTTGACAGCAAGTTATTTGGGAAATGTGGAGTGCAGGTGAGATAAGAATATACAGCAATGACACGACCCTGAGAACAAAGTAAAGGGTAAATGAAGCAAATGTGAATTACGAAAGTGGCAACCATAGATTTAAATGTAGCGAAAACCTGGGGAGAGGGACGTACGGTTTGAAATTTAAATAGTGAAAACGATAGTCATGTATTTGTTAACTGCAACTGGGTTGACACCCAGTGACAGTAGTACAGTATACAATGACACACAAACAATACACAGAACACAATAAAACAGAATACCCAGAACGGAACATACATAACAATAAGAATACGTAATTTACAAAATTAAACAGAAGCATACAAATGCATGCATGTATAAATAATTGAAACAATTTTGAAACTGAGGAAGAATATTCGTGAATTTTTAATTTCTCACAGACACTGTGGCTGTTTCAGGCGCTTTCGGCACAATAATTTCTTAAGCTGACTACTGTTGTCGTCATGTCTCTGTCTGTCAGTCAACATCGAACAACTCTGCTCCCACCGGTTCGATTTTCGTAAAATTTTATAATAATTCTTTTACAAAATCCGTTCATCAAACTGAAGTTTGGTTAAAACCGAACAAAAATAAAGAACAGTTGACATGGAGTCGTGTTGCAATAATGATATAGCTCGCCGTTTACGAGGTAAGATAAGAGATAGAGTTGACGATGACAAAGATAATGTGGCACCATTTGGGTGCGATAAGCTTGCCGAATAATCAGGGCAAAACTACAACACGGTCACAATACTCAGTATTTACTGCAGCAGCTCTTTTCTGTAATTTTCGAATATACTGCATAAATAGCCTGATGCAGAAATATTTTGAAAAGGCAAGAACACAGATACTGCTAATAACACTAATACGACTTGTATTATTGCTACTACTACTAACACTGCTAATAATAACAATAATAATGTGTTAATTGTTGTGTGCTATCGTCTTCGAGCTGCTTTGCCGAAGATTTGCAGCGACAGTTCATTCGCTACACAGTATTATTGAATGCACTACACACAACACTAGAAATATGTGATTTGTAACACCTTTACTTGGGTTGGTTAGTCCTCAAATTACTAAACACCATTAATTAAAAAAACGTACCTACACTCACCTAATCCACAACCTTTTGTCTTCCAATTTGCCAAGATAAGGTAAAGCAGTCCCGTTACAGGCCTGGAGTGGTCCAGAGGGTTCCAGGAAGTTAAGGCTCCCAGATTTCATGACAAAGGCACAGGATGGTGGTAAGGTTGTCAGCCTCACGCACCGGCCGCCTTTACCCTCAGGAAATGCTCCTGGTAGTCATTTCTGTTAGAGGCTGAGTCGACCCCAGGGCCATATTGCGATCGGAAGGATTTTATATCAATAGAAAATTCCAATGACACCAGCTGGGATCGAACCCACGACCTTCCGATTTTTAGCACAGCACCTTAACCACTGTGCTACCGCCCAATTTGCCAAGATACAAAGATTAAAATACACAGGACTCTAATTTAGCCTGTTGCTTTGTATGGTGCAAAACTGGGCTCCGAATTAAGGGAAAATCATAGGCTAAGAGTTTTCCGAGAATATTAAGTTGAGGAATATAAAGGGGTAAGTTACATGAAAACCCTAAGTATGTTTTATCTCGTTATTTATAGCGCACAAAAGGTAGACAATGACTCCATTTTTCTATGTAGTATCGTACTGCCACCTGTCGGCCACTCTTCAAACAATGAGTATCATTGTTGAAACTTACAGACAATCGAGCTGTGGTTCGAGTTTTATCGCACTTTTAAGGTTTTCAGTTGACTCTCCTTCGTATTCGGATCAAAGTGGAGAAATTGCCAAGAGGGTGGAAAATATCGCATATTAAGCGGCTTCGTGATTTTTATTGCTCAGCAAGTTTCACTAGGATGAACAAGTGAAGGAGAATGGAATGACGGTTATGTGGCGTGAATGGGGGAGAAGAGAAACATATGCAGGCTTCTGGCGGGGAAACTTGACGGATGTAGGCAAATGGGCAGAACTTGGCGTAGAAGGGGGAATAATATTAAAATGGGTATTAAAGAAATAGGAAGACAGGGTGTGGAATGGACTGATCTGGCTCAGGATTGGGAAAAGTGGCGGGTGCTGTGAACACGGTAATAAACCTGCAGTTCCAAAAGATGCAGGAAATTTATTGACTGAGGAATTATTTGATTATGGAGAATTCTGTTCAATGAAATTAGCTAGTCCAATAAAAGTTTTATAAATTTGCTCAAAACGTTATAATAGCGGAGAGCAAAAACTATATTATGCATTATTCCGAACCCAAATATTTTTTATAGACAAAAGAAACGTTTGTTTAGTCCTGCAAATTAAGAAATATGTGAACACTGAAGGCGTAATTTATACTTGAACACCACGTGGCAGTGATGCATAACTTTAACTGCAGTCAGCGGTGAACGATCAGCTTTACGTGAGATGTTGACAGCCAACAGTGAAAGATCGTGGGATAGTTATCGGATATTGGCTCGATGGTGTTTCAGAGAACTGGTAATATAATTACACGTATACAGACATATCTTCCTTTCAGGCAGCGGAATTAGTTAACTCCTTTATCGGTGTACGTAAATTTAATAGAATTTCACAGTGTCTGATAATGAAATGAATTTTATATCATGTGTTTTTCCGCATAAGAGGGTAATACTGCAGATTCATAAGGGTTTATTAACTTTTCTACCAACAGTGTGTCCTGAATGTTGTCCTTTAGTGGGGGAAAGGGTTAAGAATTTTCAGTATGTAGCAGGGGGATGGCAAGATTTATAGCCAGCTACATCTGCTTTACTGAGTCTAATTTTAATCTTACTCAGAATATATCAGTTTATCCAAAGCGTGAGAGCAACAACAAAAACATAACCAAGCCTGATTTAAAGATTAAGGTCTTCGGGCATGTGACGTCATGTCGGTGGATGAGCAAATCTCGGCATTTCGGACATAGTGCTATTAGGTTTAGGGTTATTCTTCTTGGAGTGCTTGGCCCTGAAGATAAAGGCACTAGGGTCTTTCGAGACGTCAGAAAGTACTATCCCAATGGCACGGCATCGCATCTCAGAACACTTGAATCTTCAGCAATACCGCTGTGAGAACCTCAAATAAGGTATTGTTCACGTGCTAATGAAAGTTAAAGCAAAATTTAAAAAAAAAAAATATATATATATAATATACAGGGTGTCCCAGGAGGAAAAGACCTAACTTCGGGAGAGTTTTCCTTAGGTCAAACTATACCGATATAACCCAAAACACCTATATCCAAAGTTCAATGGTTACGGAGATATTGGCCAGAGAAAAGTGTGGACTTCTTTGGTGTCTGTGTAA